>Ga0308156_1000571_pt1 | contig 68534 bp, 53 predicted proteins | sample PhyAR2_FD_201041 | JGI IMG/M metagenome (GOLD analysis project Ga0308156, IMG submission 201041) | Phyllosphere microbial communities from UC Gill Tract Community Farm, Albany, California, United States - DLSL A.R2 | ecosystem: Host-associated > Plants > Phyllosphere > Unclassified | place: USA... | reverse complement strand
ACGCACGTTTTCGGAAATACTACCCTATTGTGGGACAGAATTCGATATCAGGATATGCCGTCCGTGAGCTAGTTCCTGATCGGGATGGTCACCTCTGGATTGGCACGGAAGATGCCGGTCTCAATAGGTTTGATCCGCAGAGGCAATTTTTTAGGCACTATCCAACAACAGGTGAAAATGCGCTTTCCTATCCGAATATCCACGGTCTGCTCGCTGTGGGAAATGATCTTCTTGTGGGACCCTTTCATCGGGGATTGGAGATTATGGATATTCGGACAGGGCTAATCCGTCAGCAGCATCGTGCTATCGGTCTACCCGCCGAATCTGGCAACGATTTTGTGTTGAGCATCTTTCAGACAAGTGACAGCACGGTATTAGTGGGTACTGCTTATGATGAGAACGCCGGCCTGTTCAGCTACGACCTCAAAAGAAAGACTTTTGATCGCATCAATCATATCCCTGGTCGTCCTTATGTGCTAAGCATCCGGGAGGATAGAAATGGGTTTATTTGGGTGGGCACCATGTCGAACGGTGTTTATTACTATCATCCCAAGTCGGGTGTACAGGGGAATATTCGATTTGGGAGCAGCACTAAAATAGGTCAGATTCCCGAATTTCCGGTATATGGTATCCATGAAGATAGCATGGGGGCGATCTGGTTTGCCACGGAAGGTGGTGGGCTGATCCGCTTAAGTCGAGACCGAACGTCAACTAAAAGATACGACACTGCTGCGGGCTTTCCGACCAATGTGTATTTTAGTATACTGGAAGATGATTTTCAAAACCTTTGGATAAGTTCGTTGAAGGGGATTTTGTGCCTGGATATTAAAACGGGGGCCTTTAAAAACTATCAGCAAGCCAACGGATTGATCACTGATCAGTTTAATTTTTGTTCGGCTTACAAAGACAGGTCTGGTATCTTGTATTTTGGGTCAGTGAAAGGGCTGATCGCCTTTGATCCCAAAGATTTTTTAAACACTGGACCTCGCCCGGCTTTATTTATTACTGGCCTGGAGATAGACAATAAAGCTATCCATCCTGGTGTAGAAAAAAGTCCAATCAAGCGTTCGGTAGTATACCTCGACAGTATCTGTTTAGCTTACAACCAAAATAACTTCAGTATTGAATTTGCTGCGCTCAATTATGCTTCTCCGGCCGTTACCAGATATGAATATATATTGGAGGGGTTAGCTCAAAAACGCACAATTCTTGCTAGCAATAGAAAGGCTTATTTTACGGATATACAACCGGGTAAATATATTTTCACGGTGCGGGCGAAAAGTAATACGGGCAGCTGGAGGAGTATTGAACGTAGGCTTGTGATTATTATAACGCCGCCATTTTGGAAAACTTTTGCCGCATACAGCTTCTATACTTTGCTGGTGATCGTGCTTTTGGTTTTGATTGCTTTTTATTACCATCGATGGGCCATTCGAAAAAATGTGGCTAAACTTATGCGGTTTGAACATGAAAAGGAACGTGAAATCTATGCGGCTAAAATTGAGTTTTTTACGCATATCACGCATGAAATACAAACGCCGTTGACGTTGATCCTTGGTCGTGTGCAGGGCATGCTACGAAAAGTTACGGATAGCGACACTATCCGTAAAAACTTGTTACAGGTTGAAAAAAATACATTGAGACTGACCGAACTGACAGCGGAATTGTTGGATTTTAGAAAAACAGAATTGCATCAATTTGGGCTCAATTTTGTGAAAACAAATATTGTTGATTTGTTAAAAGAAGTGATGTCTTCTTTTGAACAGATCGCCGAACAGAATAATATCCGTTTGAACAGTGCTTATCCGGAGGATGATGTCATCGCTTTTGTCGACCGTGAAGCTACGGTAAAAATATTGAACAATCTACTCTCTAATGCTATAAAATATGGTCTCACCTACGTGAATGTGCGGCTGGCAGATCCAGATATCGAAAAAAACAGTTTTAACATTACGGTAGAAAATGATAGTGAACCTATTCCTGATAAATATGCAAAAAAGATCTTTGAGCCGTTTTTTAGGATAGAAAATAGTCTTGGGTTTGGAACCGGGATTGGTCTTTCGCTGGCCAAGTCGCTCAGCGAGCTGCACAAGGGTACGCTCCAGCTTATAGAACATGGTGGTAGCCTTGTTGTATTTGAATTGGTGCTGCCGCTACGGCAGGAAAGGGAGTTTGAACTTAGCAGTTGGAAAAAAATCAGATAATTATGAGACAGCACATATTGATTATTGACGACAATTTAGAAATTCTGGAATTCTTGTCTGAAGAATTGAATGAAAATTATTGTACACACACCGCTGACAACGGTGAAAGTGCAAAACTTATCTTAGATAGCGAAATGATTGATCTGGTTATCTCGGATATTATGATGCCGGGAATCGACGGTTTCGAACTCTGTAAATTCATAAAATCGAATCTGAACTATTGCCATATACCGGTACTATTGCTGACTTCAAAGAACAGTTATACTGCGCATATCGAGGGGCTTGAAGTGGGTGCCGATGCTTATGTTCAGAAACCTTTTCCTTTGGAACTTTTATTGGTGCAGGTGGACAATCTGCTAAGAAATAGGGTGAATGTAAAAACTCATTTTGCTCATGCGCCGTTTGAAGATGTCCGTTTGCTGGCGCCTTCGAAGCTGGACGCTGAGTTTTTGCACAAGCTGGATGCTTATATCAAAAAAAACTTTAGGTATCCGGAACTTGGTATTGATGAACTTGCTGAACATATGTTGATGAGCCGGCCTACATTTTACCGAAAAATAAAGCAGCTTTCTGCGCTTTCGCCCAAGGAACTTGTCGATAAAACGCGTTTAAAGAAAGCGACTGAACTCATGGCGCAAAATGAATTTAGTTTACAGCAGATCGCTACCCTAGTCGGGTATAGTTCGCAGAGTATCTTTAATAAGAACTTCCAAAAGTATTATAAGGTATCTCCATCGGCTTACCTGAAGTCAATGCCGAGATCCTGATTTGATGTAACGATAGGGGTTTAAAAAGGGGCAATCCAATAATTTTGGACTGCCCCTATAGTTTTCAGTAATCATCGTTTAGGGTATACTAATCGCTATTGCGGAATATACCGACTTCCGCCAGGCCGGGCTGCTGTTGATTGTCGTAGCCTGACTTGGGTATGAGTTTAAAATAGCGAAATTGCTTGGTCTGCGCCAGGTCGATAAACTGTCGCAGCAGATTGACATCGCTCAAGGTAAAGGTGCCCAGGTTTTCCCAGTTTTGATTGTCATTGCCGACATGGATTTCCAATTCTTTGATCTTTCTGTCGCCATCTTTCTGATGGATTACAAAACCATCTACGGATTGGGCTGCTCCGATGTCGATGGTGAGGTAATGGTCGGGGTATTTTGTTGGATTCACTGAATAGCGGGTTATCCATATGGAGTTGATATTGTCATCGATCACTGCGGCAGCAGACCGGTTGTTATTGGGTTCTTCAGAACTGAAGCCAGCGACTGTCCACCCTTTCTTGGTATATATTTTCCGCCATTTTTCTCCCGCTGGCCGCTTTTGTTTGAGTGCAGGATTGGCCGGTAAACCGAAGTTTGGGGAGCCATCTGTATGCCAGGAAAATCGCTGGATATAGGGACGTCGTGTGGCATTGCCGTCGTTGGCTACATTACGTGCGTGATAAATCATCCAGTCTTCTTTTCCATCAGGGGATTTAAAAAAGCCGTTGTGGCCGGGACCATAAATGCTACTTTCGGGTCTCATGGAAAATACGGGATGGTTGCGTTTTGTCCAATCTGCTGCCTGTAGTGGGTCTCCGTCATCTTTTAGTGTGAGCAGGCCGAGGCAATAGCCGTCAGACCAGTAACCGCTGCCCGAGTAAACGATATGTACTTTGCCCTGTGGGTTGATCAAGACCTGGGGGCCTTCGTTGATTGGATTTCCGTTTTTCTCCCATGCGTAGGTGGGCGTGGCAATCATGACCTTTGGTCCTGAGATTGTCCAGGGGTTGCTCATGGGAGCTATATAAATGTTTTGGGGCGGTGCGCCGGCATTTCCGCCCGACCAGATCATATACATCTTTCCGTCATGCCGCAAAATGGTTCCGTCAATGGCCCATTCGCTTGTGCTATCGGAAATCTTACCTTTCATTTCCCAGTTGCCCTGAACGGGGGTGGGAGAAGAATTTTCGAGCACATACATTCTGTGGTTGGCATTGCTGCCATTATCTGCTGCAAAATAGAAGTACCATTTACCATCGATTTCATGCAATTCGGGTGCCCATAAATTTTTTGAATAGGGCTGATCTGCAGGGGGGGTATAGACTTCATATCGACGTGCGGAAGCGAGTTCGGACATGCTTTTGGTTTCGAGGATAACGAGCTTACTTCCCTGGGTATAGGTATAATAGTAAGTACCGTCTTTTTGGATTACCCAGGGGTCGGGACCTCCGGGCATGAGTGGATTGGAGAAAGTACTATCTAACACTACTGTATCGTCGGCAGCAGAATCTACAGGTTGCGTATTGCTTTTGGGGATGGGCTCGAAATCGTTTTTAGGATTGTTTTTTTGGCAGGCAGATACCCATAACATGCTGCTCATCATAAAATAAAAGGTTACTGTCATTCTTTTCATGGATGTGTTTGTTTAAAGATTTTCAATTGAATTGCATCGCTTGATTGATCAGCATTTACCCGGACGTATGCTACCACTGTATGGCCTGGTCTTCATCGGGAATAAGCGTGTTGCGTGATCGTTCCATCGTCATGCTTCCTTCTGCGCGGTAGCGTACGGGCACACCGGGCATGGTGGTGATATCGTCATATTTGTATTTTAGGTTGACGGTGCAGTACTGTTTGACCAAATATTTTTTGGTGGCATCTGCGATTTCCCTTAATTGGTACGTGGGCTGCCCGAGCATTTCAAAGTTGATGGATTTGTCGGCGGCATACACATGAAGAGTACCCGATTTGATACCGTTAACATCTTCCGAGGGTTCCATAAACTCCATGATAATCTTGTAACGGCCCCGATCTTCTGATTTCTCTTCCAGCACTCCGGCGTAGAAAAACACTGCTTTTTCGTCTACCACCCATGATGTTCTGACGCTGGATACAAGTGGGTTTTTAGTTTGCCCGTCGGCATAGACATTCATGGATGTAGCTGAATAGTTGCCCGAATAATTATTAAATGGCTTGACATAGAGCAATGCTTTGCGCCATCCTTTGCGCTTATTGGTCACATAGGAGGGGTCTTCCTGAATGGACAGTGGAAGTACATAGCGTTCGACCAGATCAAGGTTTTCAAACTTAAATTTGATCGGATAATTTTCGGTATGTGCTCCTTTGGGGATCAGGCAGCTCTCCTTGGGCAGTGCAAAAAACTGTTCGGGAAGCTGTTTAAAATATAAGTCTTTGCGGTACTGATATTTTTCCTGGTTAAAAGTGGCTAGTGTATCGCTATCAACAGCCACCTTGACATAGCGGTCTTTGTCGTTCTCGCGGGAGCCGCTCAGTATGACAGGCAATTTGTAGGTGACTTCGCCGGTCTTGTTGTAGCGCAGATACACTTCAGATACACCTTCATTTCCAATTGGGGCTTTAAAAGACACCATCTGTGTATACAGTTCTTCCTCCCATTCATCGTTGCACCCCGTTTGGAACAAGGCCAAGACTAGGGTTAAAATATAGATATAAGGATTTTTCATGTGTTTTTTTTTAAATGCTTAAATAAGTATGCAATGTCGATTGCGGTATTTTCTATCTAATTCTTTTTGGCTGGTTTAATTAATCGAAAGAAGGCCATCCCGGTGCCTGCGTCATGCGTCTGTTTTTGCGGAGCTCATCCCAGTCGACGGGCCAGAAGTACATTTTTTTAGAAAATATAGTCTGGAGTTGTGGTACGCGCACAGGGGTATAGAATAGGTCGGCATTGTCTTTGGTCATATACACATTGTAGCCGTAGATCTGTTGTGCTTCATCTATTGGAGCATCTTTCCATCGGCGTAAGTCGTAGTAGCGCTGATTTTCGCCCAGCAATTCGATCTGCCGCTCACCTTTGATTTGGCGGCGTAACGCTGCCTGATCGGTATATATGGCGTTGTCATAATTGGGCACTCCGGCGCGGATACGAACCATACCTATACTGTTTTTCATCTGATCGATATTTCGAGTGATCTGATGTGTAGTTTTGCCGTCCCAGCTAGCAACCATATAGGAACCATTGATCTCATTGAGCGCTTCGGCATACATGAGTAGGAGGTCGGCATACCGTATGGCAATCTCCACTTTGGGGTATATCTTGCCGCCATTGCCTGTGGCATTATCTTTTGGGTTGACAAATTTCATCATGCCTATCCCCGTAGGTAGCCAGCGGTCACCATTGATCATACCCTCATTTTCACCCCGATAATAGAAGATCTGCTTGTTGGTGACATTGGATAAGTTGGAGGTGGCGCTAGACATGGTCCACAGTGTACCACTATAGGCCACTGAAGCGTAAAATCGTGGTTCACGATGGGCAAAGTCTTTCCATACATTTTCCAGGAGTGGCTTGAATTGATCAAGTTCAGCCTTCTGCACAAACATATTTGTTCCGTATTTCTGCCGGATTTGCTGTCTATTAAATGTAGTTCCATCATTCATGGCGTAGGCATCACATTGTTTCAAGGTAATGCCATGGCAATTGTATCCGCCGCCCACTTGGGGCATCTGGTGCCTTGTCAACGCGATAATGCCGTGGTTTTCATCTGTTTGATTTTCGCCTCTCGTGAAGATCATCTCTGGGTTTTCCGCCGCATATAGATCACCGTTAAATACGGCGCGATAAGATTCAAAGGGATCAATATTGGCCCACCCTTCCGGAAAGTTCTTTTCGGAATATTCGGGATGATGAGGGGGAGTGATGGTAGCCGGATAGTCGGCAGTACCTTTGGCTTTAAAATCGGCTGTATATAGCTTGTAGGCATTTAAATCGATCACATCTTTGGCCGCCGCTGCTGCACGGGCCCATTTTTCTTCGCTGTATTGTGCAGAAATCAACATGCGGCCTTTATCGTCCGTAAATTCGCTCATTTCTGCGTTACCATTGGCCAGGGGGCTTGCCGCAAATAATAATGCTTTGGCGCGTGTGGCCAATGCTGCTCCACGCGTGGGGCGGGCGATATTGCGGTTGTCACGCTTCAAGGGTAGATCTTGCGCTGCCAGAGCCATTTCTTCGGCAATAAAGGTGGCTACTTCATCGTAGGTGTTGCGCGGGTAGGCTAGTTTGTCATAGCTTTCGTCGTAGTCTACACCTTTATCTGGCATAATTGGTACTGGACCATATTTGCGTAGGAGCAGCCAGTACAGGTAGGCTCGGATAAAGCGTGCCTGCGCCTTGTAGTCTGCGACCTGTTTTGGCGTGAAAGCTCCACCTTCAGCCATGCTGTGTATCATGACTGAGGCTTGACGGATTCCGCCATACGACTGTGCCCACGATTGGCGCTGCCAGGTATAATCGTACTCTCCAAATTTGAATCGCCGGTACTCATCGCCGTTGCCTCCGGCGGATTCATTGTAGAACATATCGTCCGAGTAGTTGGAGATGGTATAATTTCGGTGGCCCATTTCGAGGTTGTAGTCCAATAGTTTGTTGTAACAGTTTCCGAGCCATTGCTCCGTATAATCCTTGCTTTTAAAAATGCGATCTTCGCTCTGTCGGTCATCAAAAAAATGCTCAACATCCAGGTATTTGGAGCAGGAGCTGATGGATAGACCTAAACTGAGGCTGAGCAGCAGGGGTGCGAGTAGTGTTATTTTCTTCATGTTGCTATCATTAAAGGTTGATGGTAAGTCCGAGGGTGATAGTTTTGGCCAGTGGATAGGCTTGACCATTGGAACTGTTCATTTCGGGGTCCCACAATTTAAATTTGGAGAATGTCAGCAAGTTGGTGCCCATGGCATAGAGCCGTGCCGATTTAATGCCTATTCTTTTTGTGAATCCGTTGGGTATGGCATATCCTATATCGAGGGTTTTTAACCGTAGATACGAGCTCTCGCGGAGCCAATAGGTTGAAGCGCGGTAGTTATTGGCGCTACCGCCGTAACTGAGTCTGGGATATTGGGCATTTACATCTTCGTTGACCCCTAGTATCCAGCGGTTGGATTCGACCACATCGGTCAGAATATTTCCCCAGTCGCCCTGGCTGAATGGGTATACGGTATATCCATTGATAAAGAAGGAGGATTTCCCTGCACCCTGGAAATGTACGCTGGCATCAAACGATTTGTAGTTTGCTGATAAGCCAAAGCCATAGACGATGTTGGGGTAACGCGTAGCACCGATGGGTACGATATCGGTGTCGTCGATTTTACCATCGCCATTAATATCTTTGTATTTGATATCTCCGGGGGCGGTACGTCCAAAGTTTTGGGTGGCACTGTTTCGGATATCTTCATAGTCTTTAAAAAGTCCTAAGGCGATGAGCCCTTTGTTCTGATTGACCCGAAAGCCGGAAAGGGTGGTGTATGGGTAGTTGCTGAATTGGTCGTCGGCTTCGAGGATGGTGTTTTTACTGTAGGTCATGGTGCCGCGTGCTGTTAGACTGAGCTGATTGATCTTTTGGGTAAACCGCATCTGGCCGTCAAAGCCTTCGGATCGTGTAGAACCGACGTTGGCCCTGGGATCTTGTCCTTGTAGGCCGACCACAAAAGGGATATATTTACGTTCCATGTATATTCCATCACGTTGTTCATGAAAGTAGTCGAGCTGTCCACCGAATTTGTCATTGAAAAAAGAAAAATCAAGTCCGAGGTCGTGTTTGGTGGCAATTTCCCAGGTAATGGAATTGGAGGCAATACGGGAATAGGTGAGTCCGGGGTAGAGATTTTTGCTTTCGATATCGCCCCAATTATAGCCGAGATTTTCATCGGTGCTGAAAGAAGCTAGATACGGGAAGCGCACAGGCATGGCGTCGTTGCCGACCTTACCGAAGGAGTACCTGATCTTGAGCATATTCATCCAGCTAAGCCGCTCTTTGATGAATTTTTCTTCGGCCAGATTCCATGCTCCAGAGACGGCTGGAAAGAGGTCAAACTGATGGCCTTTAGCAAAATTCTCCGATCCATTATAACCGAAATTGAAGTCGAAGAAGTAGCGCGACTGATAGCCATACGTAAACCGACCTGCGAGCCGCTGATTTCGGCGTTCTATGCCCTGCATGATATCCTCGCCATAATTGGAGGTGTTAACGCGTTTTTCTTGTGTATACTGTACGACTCCACCGAGGGTATGATCTTTGAGTTGTTTGTTGTAGTGCAATTCACCTTGCAGGGTTTCAAAGCGGTCGCCGGTGGCATTGGAACGCTGGGTGAGGAGCTGCTCGGTAATTGTTCTTTTGAGTACAAGCTCGCCGTCGGAGTTGCGTAGCCGTTCGGCCATCCAGCCTTCTGGCCACTTCATCCTGCGGATATTATTGTTGTTGTTGATGTCGTAACCAAAGCGCCCAACAAAACGTAACCCCTTGGTCAGCACATCTAGGTTTTGCTCTAGTGTAACGTTGGTCTGCAGTTTGTTTGCCCAATTTTCGATATATCCCTGCTGTGTGATCAATACCCAGGGGTTCTGCTTTTCTGCTCCACCTCTGGATGCAACGCGTCCATCGCTGTATTTAATAGGAATAGAAATGGGATTCTGTCCCATGAGCGAGGCCCAGATTTCATCATAGGTGCCGCCGGGGAGGTTTTGTTTGCCCAGCGATCCGCTGATACCCACGCGTAACAAAGTGGATTTGGTGAGGTTCATATCAATATTGGCGCGGTAATTCCATCTTTTATAATTGGCGTTGGTATTATAATTCTTGAGGTTTTCGTCGGTTTCGTACATTCCGCCTTCATTGATGTAACTTCCGGAAACAAAGTATCTTGCCAGTGAACCGCCACCGTCGAAATTGAGCGAGCTACGTTGTGTAAAGGCACCGTCCTTTAAAAACATATCCATCCAATTGATGTCGGGGTATAGATCAGGATCGAGTCGATTTTTGATAAGGAAGAGTTCCTCGTTGTTGTAAAAAGGCTCTTCGTTACGTGTGATACGTGATTCATTCATGAGACTTGCATAGGTATGTCCATCGACATAGCTCGGCGTAAATGTTCGTGTATTGTAGGAGGCCTCGTGTTTGCCATTGATGCTTACTCGATCTGTTTTCCCTTTTTTTGTGGTGATGAGGACAACACCGTTGGCACCCCTAGAACCGTATATCGCGGTTGTGGAGGCATCTTTCAGAATCGAAAAGGATTCGATATCCTCGATACTGATTTCGTTTAGGCTACGCTCGAATCCGTCGACAAGGATTAAAGCGGAGGTACCGGCGCCAAATGTGGAGATACCTCTTATCCAGAATTCGGACATGTTGCTTCCGGGCTGGCCGCTAGACTGCATCGCCATCACACCTGCTACATTTCCTGCCAGTGCATTGGTGATACTCGAGGTTGGTGTCTTTAGCTGGGAGAGATCAACAGTAGTGACGGCACCGGTAACTGTGGCTTTCTTTTGTGGTCCGAGCGCGGTGACGATGACCTCGTCCATCGCTCTATGGTCTGCTTCTTTTAGCAGGATATCTATTTTGAGGTCATCTTTAATTAAAATTTCCTGTTTTTCGTAACCGAGCATGGCAAATACCAACCATTGGTATTTGGATGCTTTGATGGTATAGTTTCCTTTGTTGTCGGTTGCTGTTCCAAGTCCGGGTTGGTCTTTTATGGTTACCGTGACGCCGTTAAGCGGTTCCTTCGCCTTGTTGCTGACAGTTCCGGTGATGGTGACCGGAATGCGCGAACCGTTTTGCGCATGGTTGAGCTTAACGGCGATCAGCGCCAGTAAGAGCAATAGAATTCTTTTTTTCATCGGTTTATTATTGGTCAATACGCCTTTGGGGCGCAATCTTTGGGTGATAGCGTACATAATGGATCTGTCTGTATACTTTAAATTTCGCTACTCGATCGATATGGTGCGGATGCGTTTATTATTGCGCTCGGCGATGTAAAATATCTTACGTTCTTCATCGTAGGCAATTCCTGTGGGATCGGCAAACCGGGCTTCCTTGCGCGGATCACCATCAATATAGCCGCTTTTACTACCATCTGGGGTCGGGCTACCTTTACCTGCGAAAGTGCTGACCACACCTGTGGGGGCTAACGTTCGGATACTTTGATTGTATTGGTCGCAGAAGTAAAAATCATATTCATCGGCCTGTCCTGCATAGTCTGGATTCTTTACAAATACACCTTGATAGGCACGCTCGATTCTGGCAGAAGTGCCGATGGCATCGACATCTCCTTTGGCTGTAGGACTACCGGCAAAGATAATGGGTGGTTGCAGTTCTCGGGTGGTCCAGTCGTACACGCTTTTATAGATACAGCCGTAGGAAACGATGTATGCATAGTTGCCTGTTGGATGAAAAAAGATCAGCGAGCTGCTATTGGTATTTCCACCGATTTTAAAGAGCTCCTTGGGTCCGAGTTCGTTGAGGAAAGGGTCAAATATAGCCTTTTTGATGGCTATACCTGCGTAGCCATTATAGAACATGTTATTGTGAATGGGGTGTGGGGCGCAAGAATAGGCGGCAGGATCATAGAGATAAGGATGTACCCGGCGGTAGTTTTCGGAGCGGAGGGAATAGGCAATGGCGACCTTGGTTCTGGCCGTCAGATTCTGGTTGTCGTCGGTGAGGAATAGGGTATCTGTATTTGCACTTAATGTGGTGGTCTGCATTTTTGTGAAACCGGCCTGCCCATTGGTAATCAGTGTAGAGACTGTTTTCGTTTGTAGGTCGACGCGGCGGACAGCTCTGTCCAGTTCGGTTACGAAGAGTGCATTGCTTTCGGGCTCGTAGGTGATATAGGCTGGATAGGCAAATCTAGCCTCTTCAAAATTACCATCTATAATAGATGAGTTGCCGTTTTCATCCACATTGCCGACAAGGGTGCCGACAGCGGTACTTTTAGCATATTGGAATTCATCGGGGAAAATGTGTTCAACAGCTTCTCCTGCGTTGCGGGTGATAACCACCTTTACTTTTCCGGAGCTGGTGTACCGCGGGATCATGCAATAAATCTGGCTGCCATTTGACCCAACGACTTTGAGTTCCTGATCACCGATAAAGACTTTGATGTTATTGACATCGCTGCCGAAATTACTTCCTTCAATATACAGCCTTGTGCGGACCGCTCCTTTTTTTGGGGCGAAATCCGTAAAAACGGCTTTGCCTGAAATACCTTTGTCTGGATCTTCACTGGCACCTTCTTTTTCCTTACAGGAATTAAAAAGGAGACCGAAAATCACAGCTAAGCTGAGGTGCATGAAATGCTTTTTATACTTTTTCATCATTCATTCGGTTAAATTCTGCCGATTTTCAAACTACGTGAAGTATGCGTTTGATTTTCTTATGATTCGCGTTTGTAGATAGCGAGAATTAAGAGTAATCGTGAATTTGGTTTATAAATTGGTTTATCTAATACTGCTAATTTCGGCGAATGCGCAATATCAATCCATTCAATCTTTTGTTGATTTGTCTCAGATCGCGCGCGGCGTTAATCCGTTAGGATACTGGTATATGCGTTTTTTGTAGCTGTTTTTTAATTTTCTTTGTGTAGGGAAGTGCAATAATGGCATTATTTCTGTTGCGTAAATTTGTTTAGAATTCCCATATATTTATTGATACACGAACACTAAATTTTTTTGTTTATGCCTTTTGATGAGCACCTTTTGCTTTCGGTACTGGAGCAGTCTCCGCTAGCTACGGCTATCTATGATAGTGCGGACTTAAATATTGCCTTTGCCAATCAGGCTATGCTGAATACCTGGCATGCAGACTGCTCGATTATAGGACGTACTTTAAGCGCTTGCTTTCCCAGTTTTGAAAAAGAAGGATTTTCATCTATTTTAAAAAATGTTTGGAAAACCGGAATTAGCTACCGGGCCAAGGATACACCTGCTGATATCGTATCGGGGAAAAATAGTATCAGACGATACTTTGATTTCGAGTATAAAGCATTGCTGGACGAGAAGGGAAATACCTATGCTATTCTACATTCGTCGTGGGATGTTACCGAAAGAAAGCTAGCCTATGAGAAAGCGGAGAGCCAAAAGGAGCAAATCTCTTTCAATAGAAAATTGGATCTCTTGTCCAATACGCTTTCCCATGATTTAAAAAATCCATTGTCTATTTTGAAGATGGGAAACGATATGTTGCGTCAAAAGGATATCAGTTTACCGGAACATGTTCAGCAAAAATGGTATGAAAATATGCGCGGTGCGATAGAGAATATTCAGTCTATCATTAACCAAACACTGCAGATCAATAAAATACGTGCTGTCAATCCCGTTAAAGAATGTATCGAGATGGATAAGAAACTTGTTGAATGGATTGCTGAAGCGAAGCTTGTTTATCCGGCTTCGCAGCTGGCATTTAGGTTGGGGAATCTCCTTAAGCTGGAAGCAGACTGTGGTGTAGTGTATCAGATTTTTTTTAATTTGATTGTTAACGCTGTAAAATACGCCAAGCAGACAGAGCAGGATTATCTTGCTATCTATAGTGAAAATACGAGCAAAGGGACAGTCTATTATTTGGAAGATAATGGGATCGGTATTCCGGAAGAAGATTTGGAGCTTGTATTTAAAGCGCATGAGCGTGCGAGCAACACTGTTGAAGCGCAGGGATCGGGAATAGGACTTTCATTGGTCAAGGAGTTGATGGAACGTTTGGACGGTACTGTTAATCTTTCCAGTAAGCTAGGTAAGGGAACGGTTATTCGCTTGTTTTTTCCGCATCATTCATAGGAACTATGGTATACACAGGAACAACTATTTGATATAGTTTTTCGCGTTCATTCTTTAAAATAAAAACAGAGCTACCCATTTTTTGTAGCTCTGTTTTTGTAGTTTTTAATAGCTAAAAAAATTTAAATGCAAGTATATTTGGCAACTTTAGTTTGCCGTTAACGCGACAGCATTCAGTTGTCTTGATGTACCGTCAGGACCCACTGCAACAATATTATCGAATATTACACGTGTACCTGGTACAATTCCACTTAAGGCAGAAGACATGCTTGAACTCAACTGTCCTCCGGATGTCGATAATACGATGGCATCGGCCCGTGGCTTAGCAATGATCATCGTAAACTTGGTTACCCTGAAGGTGGCGTCGAAGTCAAAGTTATCCAATTTTGCGAACAGTGCATTTTGCGCTTTAAGGGCCACGGTAGCCATGGAACCACCTGTTTTGCCCGCAAATTTGGCAATGGGGTCTGGAATGCGTTTTACACGAAATTCGGTCGAACTCAATGTCTGTGTTTTTCCGGGTGCTACTTCAGCAGAGACTGAAATATGTGCTGTGCCCGGAGAGCTTACCTTCACATTGTATTTGCCGCCACCAGCATTAGAAATGCTGCCTCCGCTCATGCTGACACGGATTTTATCGGCTGGCGTTCCTGGGGCTGATACCGAAATGGGATTATTTACACCAATATAGAGTACATTCATCTTGTCGGGTGATACTACGGCCGATGGACGTGCTACTTGATAGGTCTGTACAGGGGTACGATATTCTTTATATGATCCGTCGGTCTGTTTGACTTTGATCACGCCGGTCCAGGTATAGATTCCTTCACGGCTGGTATTGACTGCATATACCCCTTTTCCATCAACTACTTGAAGTGCTGATCCATTGACCGAGATTGCGGGTTGAGATTTGGAATCGGATGCTGTCAGAAATACTTCTGCTTTGTAGGGCTGGCCCTGTACTAAGTAGGATGTTGGGGCAACAGCAACTGCTGCAAATTTATCTAGATTGACCACCGCCTGATCCATTTTGCCCAAGATAAGTTTAACTACATCAGATTCTGCATTCTGCGCGTCTGTTTGTATTTTCGTTAAAATGGTCATCGCAGCGGTTAAAGGGGTGCCGCTACCGAAATTGATTTCCTCCCATGATTTTTTGCCATTGATGGCTTTTTCTGGATCTTTTGCCTCCAAGGAAAATGATACCATCTTTTGTTCTTCAGGTGTGAGCAGAGCGAGCAATTTTGCGCGAGTAGCATTGATTTTGTCTTTTAACACGGTGCCTTTTTTCTTATTGATCATAAGATTTGGCGAGATGTCTTGGTTTTCACGCTGGGCTAGATCGCCTTTTTCTTCGTCGTATCCACCGCCCTGTTTGACAAATTCTTCTTTTAAGGAGGCGATATACTGGTTGAGTTCGCCGATAATTGCCTGAACTTTTTTTGCCTTGTCATAGATGGGCTTCGCACGTGCGGGCTCTTCTTTCAGTTTGGTGTTTTCAAATGCATTGAACAGCTGCTGTACTGCTGTGCTGACATTCGATTTGGATGTTTCGAGACTGTTGTTTATATTTTTGAATGCATCCAAGATGGAATCCGGTACATTGAGCGCCAATAAGGCGAGCAGGACCAGATAGAGGATGCCTATCATCCTTTGTCTTGGAGTTTCTCTTCCTAATGCCATTGTTTTTGATTTAAGTAATACAAGAATTAATTACACACGCGGCTGATTCATCGCGCTCAACATATTTCCATAGATGGCATTCAAGGCATTGAGGTTTTTCGCAAGTTTGCCTACTTCATCTTTAAATGCTTTGGAGTCATCCAGTGATTCATTGAAGTTTTGCATGGTAAAGCTTAGATTTTCATAAAACTTGTTCATCGATTGTAAATGGGATGCCGAATCGCGCAATTCGCGTTCGTACATCTCATTCAGCTGGCTTAGGTTTGTTGTCAAACTTTTTACCTGCTGGTGGTAGTTGGACGTATCGCCTGAAGTATTTGACATCGCGACGAGGTTTTCGGACGCTTTTTCGAAGGCGATGCTTAGGTTGTCAAACTTAGAAGTTGCTGTTCGTAGCTTATTTGTGAATTCTTCTGTTGCTAATGAGACATCAGAAAGCTTGTTTATGGCAGATACTTTTTCACTAAAGTCACGTAGGCCACGGCCTAGGTTTTCAATGCTTGCTGGTTCGATATTGGCATCGGCAAACATTTTATCTAAAGCTGCAGTTGCTGAGGCGCCGGCCGGCTGGGCAACAACAGTTGTTGCTCTTTGTGGCAGTTCACCATTAAATTTTTCGTCCAATTCTGGATAGACACGGGTCCAGTCGGGTTCGGGTGGTGGCGGATTGAACCCCATTAAAAAGAAAAGGAAAGCCTCTACGACCAAACCAATTCCGATCACATAATCGGCTGTGGCGCCACCGATATGCAGGATCTTAAACAGTACTCCAATGATGACGATACTTGCTCCCCAGGATATGGCCACATTTAGCCATCTTGAATTGTCTTTTTTCTTGCTCATTTTTTTATTAGTGTTTGGTTTAATTTTCTTGGAAAGTTTCTTGTGCTAACCTATTTCCATCATCAATAAACGGTAAATGTGTTTTCTGTAGTATATCGTCTTGCTGATGTACATATTTTGTTAGTTGCCTTGCAATAGGCTGTCTAGACTCAAAAAACATACCAAAAAGAGTTTCCGAACTGCCGCAAATTTAAACAGAACGATGGTGTTCAAAACCGACAGGAGAAGTCTGAATTGATCTTTCTCAAATTAAAGCAAACGTTAGCCCTTCTTAACAGTTATTCTTTCATAAGAATAAAATATAAACACAAAGATAGAACAGCATGATGAACGAAACATTAATTCAACTTTCACAGCAATGGCCTGCCTGGCTCTGGAATATTGCATTAATTCTATTTTCATTTTTAATAGGTTTTTTGATTAAACTGATTTTTATACCGCTTTTGCGACGACAGGCCATTCAGCAGGAGTCTTACAGTGTGTTCCGTTCTTTTGTTAGACGATTTAACCGTGTGCTGAGTGTTTTTATACCTTTGATTTTATTTAACAGTTTGTTGCCTTTTGCTCAATTTAACGACCGGACGCTGCGTGTGGTAAGTAAAACAAACGAACTTTTGCTGGTGAGTTTCTTTGCACTAGTACTGATACAGGGGATTAAGGTTTTTGAAGACTATCTTTACCATCGTTTTGATATCAACAAAGAGAATAACCTGCGCGAAAGAAAGATCAGAACTCAGATTGTCTTTATCCGAAAAGTGGTTGTTACGCTGATTATTGTGATTTCTCTGGCGATTATTCTGCTAAGTTTTGATAGTATGCAAAAAATTGGTGCTGGTCTGTTGACGGGCGTGGGAGTGGGCGGTATCATCATTGGGTTTGCAGCACAGAAATCTCTAGGGAATCTACTGGCAGGCTTTCAGATTGCTTTTACACAGCCCATTCGCATGGATGACGTACTGGTTGTTGAAGGTGAGTGGGGCCGTGTGGAGGAAATTAACCTCACTTATGTGGTTGTTAATATCTGGGACAAGCGCCGCTTGGTATTGCCGATTACTTATTTTATTGAAAAGCCTTTTCAGAATTGGACGCGGACTACTTCTGAGATATTGGGGACTGTATTTATCTATACAGATTTTACGGTACCTGTACAGCTATTACGTGAGAAACTCACAAGTCTACTTAGCGGCCACCCGCTTTGGGATGGTCAGGTCAATGTACTACAGGTGACCGACTTCAAAGAGCGTACCATGGAAATCCGGTGTCTGATGAGCTGCCGCAATTCGGGCCAGGCTTTTGACCTACGCTGTTACATCCGGGAAGAAATGATTGCGTATATCCATACGAACTTCCCGCATGCATTAGCCAAAACGCGGGTGGATTATCAGGAGGGTTTGAACAGAGATTCCTAATGTCTGCAGAGTAGTCGAAGATGATGGTCTCAAGAAAAAATATGCATAATTTGTTTAAGTTTGTTTAAAATGTTAGTGCTAGCGATATGCTGATTTTCTATATTGTAGTCTCGAGTATATTGATTATACTGAGTGTATTGCCCTTTATCCAAAGCCAACACTGGATTTTTCGGGTAGCTGAGTTTGTGAAGTTGCAGCTGTTGGTCTTTCAGGTGCCCACCCTTGCGTTGGGTTTTTATTTGGTGGGCGATGACCCTTGGATTTGGTGGCTTCAGGGTATACAGATCACTTTGGTTGTATACCATAGCTATATATTGATACGCTATACCAAATTTTGGCGGAGGGAAACGTATCAAAAGGGCGAAGATGCATCGGATAGCATTAAGGTGATCTCTTGTAATGTATTACAATTCAATACAGCGTATAATCGCTTTATCGAGCTGATTCAGAAGGAGAATCCACATATTTTTTTGACCATGGAAAGTGATGCTGGATGGGAAAGAGCGTTGCGTGGATTGGAAAAGGATTACCCTAATTATGAGAAGGTAACTTTAGACAATACCTATGGCATGCATTTTTATACTAATCTGAAAATCAATAAAAGTCAGGTACATTATTTTGTAGCTGATGACATTCCTAGTATTGAGGCCGAACTGGAAACTCCAGATGGGCATCGGTTTGTTTTTTTTGCTGTTCATCCACCGCCACCAAGTCCTACAGAAGAAGAAAATAGTAAAGAGCGTGATGGCGATCTGCTCAGTGTGGCGAAACGAGTAAGAGACTATAAAATGCCGGTGGTTGTGACCGGGGATTTTAACAATGTAGCCTGGGCTAAATCTTCACTGTTATTTAAGAAAACCAGCAAATTGATTGACGCACGTATTGGTAGGGGCATTCTATCTTCTTTCCATGCCAATTATTGGTTTTTCAGAGTACCACTGGACCTTTTATTTCATAGTCCAACGGTATTTATCGATAAACTATTTATTTATCCGTCTGTAGGCTCGGATCATTTTCCAATGGGCTGTTCATTCTTTATTGATCGTTATTCTGAGGAACAAGCTGAGGCTATCGAGCATATGGAAGCTGGGGATATGGCCGATGTTAAAGAAATGATTGCTGCGGGAAAAGAGGAGGAGAGCGATAATCGAGTTCCTAAGGAGGCGTAATAAAGTGAAACTTGGGATTTCTTCTTATAAAAAAAAGCAAGAGATTTTGCTTAAAAATGTTTAATTTAACAGAAATAAGAGAGATAACCAAGCCCAATTCATGGAAAGAGACCATTCGCCTCCCTTGGCTTTACTTGACTTCAGAGCAGCTGTTGTCGAAAACGATTGATTTTTTGCGTTTTCCGTTGATTGTTGGGGTTGTCTTTATTCATACAGATTTTTCAAACATTATCATTCAAGGCTCGAAGCAGGTTGATTTGCGTCAATTTGCTGTTTTTGCGCAGGTTTTTCTTCTCTTTTCGAAGCTCGTGTTTGAGGTGTGTGTACCTCTTTTCTTTTTTATCTCCGGTTTTCTTTTTTTTTTATGGTACAGCATCTTTCACGTTTTCGGTTTATTTTAATAAGTTAAGGAGGCGGGTACATAGTTTGCTGATTCCATATATTTTTTGGAATTTGGCGGTACTACTTTTTTTCTTTTTGGCGCAGACTTTTTTTGGAGGCCTTTTGTCGGGTGTCAATAAACCTATAATCCAGTATAATTTGACCGATTGGCTTTGGTCTTTTTGGGACACGTCACATGTGCATGTGAAGGCAGCAAAAAATTTACCTATTAATTCGCCTTTTTGGTTTATCCGTGACCTTATGGTGGTTTTAATGCTATCTCCGATCATTTACTTTTTAATTAGGAAAGTGGGTTTATTTGCCGTGCTGATACTTGGGGTAGTCTGGCTTTTCAACCCCTATTTTTATCTGCCTGGATGGAGTACTGTATCCTTTTTTTTCTTTTCGGCAGGGGCTTATTTTAGTTTACATAATAAGAACTTTGTGCTCGTTATGCAGTCATTTTTACCCTGGTCTGTTTTATGTTATGTGCTGCTGATCATAGCAGCATTTTGTGGTTTTGGAAAAGGTGGGTGGAGTTATCTGTATTGTGCCAATGTATTGCTGGGATTGCTATCTGCGGTTGCAGTGACAGGGCACTTTATTGAAAAGGGTAGCTGGCGGCCAAATCACTTTTTGGTTAGTGCGAGTTTTTTCATATTTGCTTACCACCGTTTGCCGCTGGTCTTTATTATCAAATTTTTGTTTATTCAGGTTAGCCCGCAAACGGATGTCGCTCTGCTGTTTTTGTATTTCGTTTGTCCAGTCTGTGTTATTCTTTTGGGCTTATTATTTTTTTGGGTTATAAGCATGCTATTTCCCCGCTTTACTGCTGTTATCTGTGGAGGTAGATTATGAGAAAAAAACTAAGAAAACGGATCATATTGGCCATCGCAGCTACTATTTTGGTAGGTATTGTACTTTTTTATAGATTTTATTATCTACAAAGTTCAACATTACTGCGGTCAGAATTTGTCTTTACTGATTTGATCCGGTTGAAAAGTACAGCAATAAAGAACCAGGGTGCCTCCAATACCTGTTGGTCTTATACTGGGAATTCCTTTCTTGAATCAGAAATGATCCGAATGGGTAAAAACCCTGTGGCGATTTCGCCGCTATTTACGGTCCGGATGGCTTATCTGGAACGTGCGCGCAATTATCTTCGCCTGCATGGTGGATTAAAATTAAACGAGGGTGGGCAGCTTCATGATGTGATGGATATGTTGCGTTTACATGGGGCGATGCCCACAGCTGCCTATACGGGTATTAAAGCGGGGAAAAGCTCGGGGGATTTTAAGCGCATGCGCGCTGTTTTGAATAGCACACTATCTGGGATGGTAAAGACAAGGCTATTGAAAAGCAGTTGGGAGCGAGAAATTGATGCTGTGATGGACGACCATCTGGGGAAAGTACCTGTTCATTTTGACTATCAGGGTAAAGAGTTTACAGCGCGTAGTTTTGCTGATCAGGTTATTGGGATTGATCCGGATCAATATATCCATATTGCTTCCGTTACGACCGCGCCTTACTACAAATCTTTTGTGTTTTTGATTCCTGACAATTGGTCTTTCAGTCAATTTTACAATATGCCTATGGATGATCTATCCACTGTCGTTGACGGGGCTTTAAAAAAAGGTTTTACGGTAGCGTGTACGATCGACATTTCGGAGCCCGGTTTTTCTTGGCCTTATGGCATCGCTTATGTCCCCCAAAAATCAGTGTCAATGATGACAGCGGAAGAAAAGAGGTGTCAATTTGTGCGGCCTCAACCTGAACGCAAAGTCGACGCTATGATACGTCAAAGAGCATTTGACGCGTGGGAAACAACAGATGATCATGCACTACATATTATAGGCTTAGCTCAAGATCAACATGGGAGAGCATACTATGTTGCTAAGAATTCTTGGGGCAGGGGCAATGCCTTCCGGGGGATTGTTTACCTCACGAAAGAATATTTTCGCTATAAAAGCACAGCCTTAATGGTTCACAAAGATGCCCTTGCTCCTGGCTTAAAAATTCAGTTAAAAATCAAATGAATAGATAAGCACATGCTTTCCCAAGTTATTTATTGAATTAACTGCTGCTCTTTTGTCCTGCTTCGATTTTGATACATATTTTCTAGGTATGTACCTAAAGATCGTGTACGTTCGGTATCCACATTGCTAATATACCGTTGAAACATTTGTTCGGTACTATGTCCTGTGGCATCCATCAGCAATGCTGTCGGAATTTTACCATAAAAGTTTGTGGCAAAGCTTCTTCTTCCGATGTGGCTAGTAATTGCATCACATTTTGGGATGAGTTGTTCTGACGCCCGGAATCCTTTGCGCTTCCTTACCTTGACGAGTGTTGTAATGCCTGCAAGGCGTGTCACCTCTTTGATTTGCTCATTATATTTTTGGGCGGTCATTTTGTGAGGGAAACTATGCCCATTATTTGACATAATGATTAATGCAGTAGGATGAAGTGGGAGTAAGATGTTTTTCTGTGTTTTCTGCTGGGTAAAGGATAAGCAGGGTTTGCCATCAAGAATTTCCATCATATCGAGATTGAAATTCATAAAATCAGAGACACGTTGCCCTGTGTAACAGCTGATTATCAGCCAATCTTTAGCAGCCTTTAGATGGGCTGGTACGTCCACATTTTTTATTGTGCTAATTTCGTCTTCATTGAGGCTTATGGCGCGGTTTATTTTTCTGACTTTGGGTAGTTCCAATTCGTAAACAAATGTTCTGACGCCTCGTTTCTCCAAAAAATTAAGCACTGTTCGCACAAAATGTATCGTGCGGTGGATGGTGCTTATACTATAGTTTTCAGCTTCTCCATATGCAATAAATTGTTGTACAAATAAGCTATTCACTTGCTCTAACATAAGATGTTTCTGCTGAAATCCTTCAAATCTTTTCAATAAACGGAAGAAGACCAGGTAGCGTTTGTGTGTGGTTGGGGTAATCAGGTGTATTCTGCTCTGGATAAAATTGTCTACACTTTGTAGCAGTCCTCCTACTGGAAGTGTGGATTCTGAATCTGTACAGCATTTTTTGACCAAGCGGTTGATAGCTCGTAGTGAAAATTCTTTTCTATTTGACTTTAAGTCAGAAAGATAGGATGCGATTGAAATTTTTAACGCATCGAGCTTTGTATTTAGCTTTTTAAATTTTTTTAAATAAATATTACTGGGCCTTTGCTTTTCTTCATTCCATTGAGCTGGAATAATTTTTAAAGGAGTTTTAATTAAAAATTGCTGTTGTTGCTCGTCAACAAATGCAAGGTAGATGAAAGATATTGAAGTAGGATTCAATAAAGTAAAATTAAAAATCATGAGGTAAACTTTTTGCTATTGTCTGAGCATAAAGATACTAGATTATACAGATTAGTCTAATTCAGACTACAATTCTACCTATTCAAATATAACTATTTTTTTTTAACTAATTACAAGATATGCCTTTAAAATAACCATTTGGTTAGTAAATGTTTTTATTTGTACAAAAGACATGTTAAGAATCAAAAAGTTTTCTATGTATCTTATTTGTAATCAGAGTGTAATGTTTTTTTCTAGTCTGAATTAGACTAATAATTTAAAATTAAAATAGCTCGTACACGTTTGTGGAAAAAATTATAATTGGCCTAAATATGAATAGTAAACAAAGGTATATCGCGCCTAAAATTGAGATGCTTTTAATTGTACAGGAAAGTTCTGACAAGACAATGGCCATGTGTTTCAGTAGTAAAGTCAAATACAGCCAACGTGTAGATTATAAGGTGTCAAATTTATAAAGTAACAATTACTTCCATGGACAAGAAACTAAAACTTGCATTTGTAGATGATAATGTGTTGCACCTAAAAGTAATTGAACATTTGGCCAGGGAAATGGGAAATTATGAGATGTTATATTCTTGTCACAATGGGAAGGAGCTGGTTCATTTCCTTGATAAGAGTATCGATCATCCAGATGTATGCATTCTGGATTTGCATATGCCGGAGATGGATGGTATGGAAACAGCTCGTTTATTACGACGTCGATATCCGATGATTCGTTTATTTGGCTATTCTGCCAGCGAAAGTGCAGATGAAAAAAAGAGATTTCTGGATAGTGGCGTCAAGCTTGTCTTTTCAAAACAATCTCCCCGAAAAATGTTAACATCCATCTATCATTATACCATGCTCTGTGAAAATCTGGATATTATTGATTTTGAGAAAAATTTATTTAGGAAATGGAATTTTGTACGCCAATTATAGGAAAAGAAGAGCGACATTTTGATGTGCTTAATCTCGCTGAGTATCGTGGTGAGCAAACTAAGAGGCTACACAATGCGTCGGTATTTTCAATCATTCGAACCTGTTTGCCTGTTCGTATAAAAATTGGTCCCATGTTATATGATTTTGATGCAAACGAACTCATTTTTATCGGACCACCATACGAAGTTGAGCTTGCTGAAGCTAATGCTGCTGACGGATATTTGCTGGGGTTCACCGCAGATTTTTACGAAAGGTCCAAAGCTGATACAGAAATACTACATTCGGGATTATTTTTTGGAAATTATCCTTTTCTGTCTATGCGTGAATGCAGATCGGATCTGGTTTTTAAGCGACTCATCGTGGAGCGTTTGAAGGAATGTGCTGCGGCGGTGATAGGTTTGGTTGATAGATTAGTTGGTTAGGAAACAATCTGCGGATATATCTGCATTTCAAAACCTATTTTAACCATTACTTGTTTCTTGCTGTAGCTACACCTTTTGTAGTTTTCTAAATGTAGTTAGTGATAGCCTGGTTAGCAAGATGTTTCAGGTGGATGTTATCTAGCAAATGTACTTGAAATGCGTTTCATGATTTGAAAATGCATTTTTTTGTGTTCGGGATTTATTTGCTAAATTGCTCCCTATTTCAGCATTACGAAATGGTTGTCAGGCCTTATATGCAGTAAATAATAATTATGGAATTTGGAGTTCAGCGGGTCATTGGTGTAGCGCAGGAGCCTTCGGAAGTAACGGATGCAACAGCAAAAGAAAATTATGTGGTTCTTTTTGTATCAAAGGGCGGTTGTAGTATGCGGATTAATAAACAGATTACAGAAATTGAAGAATACTGTTTGGTTTTGATTCCGAGGGGAATAAAAATTGAAGCTAACCCAGATGAGTCGCGACCTTTTCTAATTATTTATTTTTCGGAAAGCTTTTTTGCTCGTACAGCGGTTGATACTGCGTTTCTGCGGAACTTCAAATCGTTTAATACAAACGAATATAACTACCATGTGCTGCGTGTGCCTATGGAATATGCAACCTATTATGAATTTGTGGGTATGCAACTTAAGCTATCCAAGCAGAATTATAATCTGGCAATATATCGCGATTTGGCTCACAATATTGTTAAGCAAATTGTACTCTTGGCGGCAATATATGCTGAAGACAGACAGTCGGATGAACTGGTGGGACAGAGTGAAGATATTAAGCTCGTAAGGCGTTTTCAGGAGTTGGTGGAGCAGTATGTAAAAAAAGAAAAACGTGTAGCTTTCTATGCTGAAGAGCTAAATATCGCAACTAAAAAATTAACTAACTTAACGAAAGAGGTGCTGGGTGCGACGCCAAAAGAGCTGATCACCGAAGAGTTGCTTCGGGTGAGTAAAAAGCTGATTAGTGAATCATCACTCAGTATTAAGCAAATTGCTTGGGAACTCGGTTATGCAGATGTTAATAACTTTAGTACATTCTTTTTGAAAGAAACGGCCTTGACACCAACTGAGTACCGTAAACGTTTGCTAGGATAATACTCCTAACTTATTATCTTTCTGTTGCTATAACCTAATTTGTAGTTTGTTATGCGGCGGTGTAGTTGAACCGCTACAAGATTTGCAATTTATACTGGACTTACGCATTTTGTCATCTACTCACTAAAATTAGTTATATCTTTGCTTCAAGCAGTTCGGCATTAATAGTATTGTATATAGGCCAAATATTAAAGTCCTGTTTCGGTCAACCGATGGAGCTGTTTGATATTGATCTATTATTATTTAATTATGTATAACATAAAAAGCTTTAATCTCTTCTTGGTGGGTCTTGCAGGGATTACGCTCTTCGGGGCAAGTTGTTCAAAAGTGAAAGATTTGTACAACGACACTGCTGCGGCCTCCGATTCTTCATCCTTATTTCCTGGTGGCGTGAAGGTGCCAACTGATTTTATGTGGAATTCGACACGTGCTGTGGATGTGCGCGTTGCTGTTGACGATAAATTCAGCGGTAAATACTTTTATCGGGTGGAATTTTTTGATAATGATCCGACGTTGGGTAGCGGGGGGAATTTGCTGGCTGCGGGTCAGGCGAAATTAGGGCAGGATTTTGTTGGTAAGCTCTTGATTCCGACGATTGCGAAATATATCTATTTGAGAGAGACATCGCCATTAGGTGTTGCTGCGATCAGTATGATTGAGGTTGGACAGCAAAATGCGATCAATGTGGGTGGTGTCAGCGCGGGTTCGTCTAGTAAAGCGAGTGTTTTGCGTGGTGCTACGACAAATACTACATTGGTAACTGGCGGATTAAGAGCGGCAGCGGTGGAAGCTACACCGGTTGTAGTTCCTTCGGATGCAATCGCGCTATCGGGTAATTCGGCAATTTCTGTCGAGTCCAATAAATCGTATGTTGTTAAATCTGGCGTGACTTTTACAGGTAGAATCGATGCGAACAATGGTACGAGCAATGTGAAAATTTACGTGCAGGGATCATGGAAAAATACAAGCTTTGAGTTGAACCTTGGAAATAATAATGGACTCTACATTACGCAGGCGGGTTCCATTGATCTAGTTAACGTAACGCAGAATACGGTGGGAGGCTTTGTCAATTATGGCTCGGCTTCACTTTCCAAAATGGAGACAAAGAATAATACGCTGTATGTCAATTATGGTACGCTTACTGCGGATAAAGCAGATATCACCAATGGTAATTTTACCAACTATGGGGTAGCTACAATCCAAAATCTGAGCAGTACCACAAACGGTACAGTGGTGCGTAATGAGGGAACACTTACTGTACAGAACGCTACCTTGACAAATGCAACTCTGGAGGCTGTTTGTCATACAGTAATCAATTCATTGACGACCAATGGCGCGACAATTTCGGTGGCTCAAGGCGCTTTGTTAAGTTTAGACAAATTAGATGCCGGTGGTACAAAAATCAATTTGGCTGCAGCTTCTATTTTGGATGTGAAAACTTTGGCTAAATTTAACAGCCAGGCGAGCACCATGACTGGGCCAACTTCGGGTCAGGCATTGGCCCGTCTTAAAAAGGTTGATGTAAGCAACCAGTGGATGGCCATTACGTATGGTGGTAACCTAGAGGTAGCTTGCTCAGATCATACAGCGAATGCACAATGGAGCACATATTATGTGATCAATAGTCCAGCTAAATTAGTTCCTTACGATAAGTCTACCGTAGTGATTGCAGGGACTTCTTGTAACGCGGGTGGTAATAATTCAACTGGCGGCAATCCGACAGACCAAACAGTTACTGAGGTTAATTTAGGGACTTATTCTTATGTGTTCGAAGATAAATGGCCCGCTAAAGGCGATTATGATATGAATGATTGCGTATTGGATATGAATATCACCAAATTTCAAAATACGGCAAATAAGGTGACAAAAGTGGCCTTAAAAGCGAAATTACGTTCGATAGGTGCCTCAATCCGTTTTTCCACTGCTGTGCAGCTGGATGGTATCGCAACAGGAAATGTAAAAAAGGTTACGTATTCCCGTACAGATTTGGTAGGGAATGCCTTACCTCTTGGAGCAAACGGAACGGAATCCGGACAAACGTATGCTGTCCTTCCATTATGGGATGATGCGCATAAGGCTTTTGGAGTGTCAGATACACGCTTTATATCGACTCAATCGGGTCAATATGCGCCTGTGGAGGTCATTGTAACGGTTGACTTCAATACGCCGATAGATAACTTTACTTATGGGACATTAAATACCTTCATTGTAAACTTCAATCAAAACCTTGCTGGCCGAAATGAGGTGCACTTGGTTGGTTATAAAGGAACTGACAAAATCAATAAAAGTTTGGTCTTGAAGGAGACAGGTAGCCTGTTGTCCGCTACAGATCCATTTAAAACGAAATCGAATGAACCATTTGGTTTGTTGGTGCCAGTCTCTTTTGTATACCCATCCGAAGGACAAGCGATTACCGTTGCTTATCCACTCTTTGAGTCTTGGGCAACAAGTAGTGGTATTCAAAATACAGATTGGTATCTACATAAAAAATAATAAAAACACTAACTTCTGCATGTACCAGAGCATCCTTTTAAAAAGGCAAATGCTTTGGTATTTGTAGTATGTTTGTAGTATGCAGTTCCAAGCAAAGCTATTAAATCATAAAGATTGATGAAAAAGAAGATTCTAATAATTGACGACAAACCAGCAATTGGTCAATTGATTACACTTTACTTAAATGCAGATTATGAATTTCGTTTCTTTAGCAATGCGATAGATGCATACAATTGGCTTAAGGAAGGTAATGTCGTTGACTTAATTTTATCAGATTATACCATGCCAGAAATGAATGGATATGATTTGCTGCTTATGATCAAGCAAAATGAATTTCTGAAGACTATTCCGGTGATCTTTTTGTCAGGCGAGGATAATTCCAATACCCGGATCAGTTTGCTTGAAGCTGGGGCTGATGACTTTATCTTAAAACCGTTCAATCCGCTTGAATTAAAGCTACGGATTAAAAAAGCATTAAAATAATGCCTCAATATAGCGATTATATATACTTTGGTGATAATCTCGAAACTTTTGATTATTTTCATCAACGAGTCCAAGAAATATTGGGCGTTGAATTGAAGTTTTTTGATTCATTCGAAGCCATGGATATGTATTTTCAAGCACATGAAGGGCAGTTTTTTTCAGTGGTCTTCTATGAAAAAAGCAAAAGTTTAAATAAAGATCTATCGAGGTTGACAAAGCTTGTTGAGCATGGAAAAGATACATTACTGATCTTGATTGGAAATGATCTTTCCCGTTTTGAGAAACAGTCTTATTTTGAGGCTGGTATCACAAATACCATTAGTCCACGTGCACATGCGGATGTTTTTGAATCGGTTAGAAAATATATTAAACTTTATTTCGAAGCGACAGCACAGACTGAAAAATTTGAATCCACTCATACATCTTTTCCTCAATTAGGAATTCCTTTAGGAAAAAGATTATTTGATATAGCAGTTTCTTCACTTTTAATCCTACTACTTTCACCGATATTGGTAATTGTTTATCTAGCTGTTAAGATGGAAAGTAAAGGTTCGGCTGTCTATAAGTCGAAACGAATAGGATCCGGTTATTACATGTTTGATTTTTATAAATTCAGATCCATGTACCCGGATGCCGACAAGCGTTTAAAAGAGTATATGGCCCTTAATCAATATTCGGATGTATCATTAAGTATTAATCTTAGCCCTTCGGCCACTAAGATAAGCGATGGTGATGCAGAACTTTTTACAGCAGATGAGTTAAGAGATGTTTTGATTGATGATGAAACTGTCGTAAAAGGCTCAGATGGCGCAGGAAGACAAAAAAAAGCAGCTTTCTTTAAGCTTGAAAAAGATCCACGTGTGACTCGGGTAGGGCGCATTATCCGTAAATATAGCATTGATGAACTTCCCCAGTTGTTTAATGTACTTAAAGGAGATATGTCTATTGTAGGAAATAGGCCTTTGCCACTCTATGAAGCAGAGATGCTGACGACAGACGATAGTGTGGAGCGATTTATGGCACCTGCCGGAATAACTGGTTTATGGCAGGTGGAGAAGCGTGGCGATAATGGAAGTATGTCTGATCAGGAAAGAATAAAGCTGGATATTGACTATGCGCAGCAATATTCGGTGTGGATGGATTTGAAGATATTATATAAAACGTTTTCCGCATTTATTCAAAAGGCGGATGTTTAATAACATAAATATTTATTTGATGAACTTATTGCTTAAAAAGGCTTTATTACTGTTAAATTTGCTAATACTATGCCTATTGCTAAAAGCACAATCTGTAATGGATCCAACAGACATGGTCGATTTTACAAAGCTGAAATTACCGCCATTGGAAACACTCTATCAAAATGCCAAACAAAGTCCCGGGGTGGAGATGTATGAGGCAAAAATGGAGGCTCAGGCTAATCAGTTAATAACCGAAAAGAGAAGCTGGTTAAAATATTTTAGGGTTGGTGGATCTTGGCAATATGGGAATATCGCAATTAATTCTGCGTTCACAAATGAGTATACCCCATTGTTCTATCAGTCTTCCGGTGTAACACAAAGTTCATATTATGGAACTGCAGGGGTCAATATTCCTCTGGATGACCTGTTCGATCGAGGTAATAAAATCAAACGGCAGAAGATGGAACAGCGATTTACACAGTTGGAATTGGATAAATGGCTCGATGAGCAAAGAATTCGTATCGTCAATTCTTATACTAAAGTGAAAACAGCTCTATCTACTCTCAAGAAAAAAATAGAAGATTACAATATTGCTTTAGCGAATTATAAGATGACTGAAAATGAATTCAAATCGGGCAATGCAAATATTAGCGATCTGAATACGGCGAAGAAGCTAGAGACAGAAGCGTACGAAATCCTAAAAACCAACGAATCTATTATTACGAATGAAATTCTTACTTTAGAAATCCTGAGTAAGACAAAAATTATAAGCCAATAGCATCATGAATATTTTTCATTATATTTTTCGGGCCATTTTCAGAATTAAGTGGTGGCTATTGATTTTGCCGCTGGGTTTTTCTTTATTAGCGATCTATCTGACCCGTCAAATGGACCGGCAATATAAAACCGACATTACTATCTATACAGGTGTTATTTCGAGTTACGGGAGTGATCCTGGTGAATCTAATGCATCACAAGACTGGAATGTCTTAAACAATTCGATTCAGAATATTATCAATACCATCAACTCGAAAGAAACGATTAAAAGGCTTTCCATGCAGCTATATGCGCGCCTAATGATTCATGGCGATCCCACTAAAGATAATGTATATATTACCGCAAAACATTACAAGGAACTTGTTGCAATTACGCCGAAAGATGTACAAAAGCTGATTGATAAGCGTTCGGAAGAGAATACGGTAAAAAATCTGGAAAAATATGAGAAAGCAGACCGCAACAATTTTGTCTATGGTCTTTTCAACTGGAATCATCCTTATTTTAGCTATAACGCTCTTCGCGAAAATATAAAAATCAATAGGGTCGACAATAGCGATATTTTACAAATAAACTATCAGGCAAATGATCCGGGGGTTGCTTTTCAGACACTGGAGATTTTGAGTAAAGTTTTTGCGATAGAATATACCAACTTGCAATTCGGTAGCACCAATAATGTCATCCGGTATTTTGAAGCGGAGCTTGAACGTATAGGCCGCGAACTTCGTGGACAGGAAGACTCGCTCACCATGTATAACGTTGAAAACCGGGTGATCAATTATGACAAACAAACGGAAGCAATTGCTTTGTTGGATAAAGAGTATGAACTACGACATCAGGATGTACTGTTTGTTTATAATAGTTCACAGGCGGCGATAAAACAACTTGAATCGGGTATGGATGCTAATATGCGTGCGATCAAAAATAATACAGAGTTTTTGGCGCGTATGAACCAGATTGCAGATATCAACTATAATATTTCAAAGATACGGACGTTAAGTGTAGATTCGCTTAAGCAAAAACAGGGTGGAGCTGATTTAGATGTGCTGTCCCACGAATTGGATCAAAAGGAAAAGGGCTTCCGTTCGTTTATGGATCAATACACCTCGGAGAAATATACTAAAAATGGCTATCCGAATTCAAATTATGTGAAGCAATGGGTAGAAGAACTTTTACGTTTTAAACGCTCGGAGGCGGAACTCAATGTCGCACGTGATTTTAAACAAGAGCTAGATCACAAGTACACGCAATATTCGCCGATTGGCTCTGTCTTAAAGCGTAAGGAAAGAGGTATATCTTTTACAGAACAATCTTATCTGTCGATCTTATCCAGTTTGAATGCGGCTCGTCTAAGATTAAAGAGTCTCGAGATGAATTCGGCTACGCTTAAAGTGATCAATCCGGCAAGCTTTCCGTTAAATGCACTTCCACATAGCAGGAAATTGATTGTATTTGCTGTCTTTTTTGGGACCGTGGCATTTATACTTGGTATTTTGCTTATTATTGAACTTTTTGACCGCACGCTAAGGGATAAAACGCGTACTGAACGGATTACAAAGGGAAAAGTAATTGCGGCATTGCCCAAACTTGGTAAAAGCGGTGCCAAACAGACTAAAATCGAAGAAAGAGCGATACATGTTTTGGCCAATAGATTATATGGTTTTTACAACAACTCGAATCCTATAAACTTTATCAATATCGTCAAGTTCTCTTCTACACTAGATTTGGGCTCACTGACAGATATTTTAACAGCCTACTGGCAGGGATTGGGTATCAATGTACTAGCTTATAAAGAAGGAACAGATTTTAGTGCAGAATCGAGGGAATATTTAGTGGATGATGCGTGGGCGGAAAAGCTTAGTAATTATGATATTTCATTAGTCAAGCATGGCTCTATGGCATTACGTCCTATCCCTTCTCTATTTTTAGAGCGTGGGATGGCCACGTTATTGGTATTAAGGGCTTACTCGGTATGGAAAACAGAAGATGAGTTGATGTTTGCAGATCTATTGCAACGTTCGGCCGGTAAACCGATTGTCATCTGTTTAATGAATGCAGAAAAATATGTTGTGGAAGAGTTTACAGGAATGTTGCCTCCGTTTACCTTTTTAAGACGCCTGGAATATCAATTGGGTAATTTTGGTCTGACATCGCTGGGAAAATAGTGGGATATGATGCAGTATGATCATACAAAATCGATGATAACCAGCCGGCATTTGCTCCTGCTGTTCCTCATACTCGGGGGATTGGCAGGAACTTGTATTTTTATTTTTGCCGGTTTGTCTTTGGCTATGGTGTTCTATATGTTGCCTGTATTTCTATTGGTTATTATTGTCCTACTGTCTTCGCCAATAAGTTGTTTCTTCCTATTGTATATTGTATCCTACCTGGTGATGGGTTTTGGACGCTATATCACATTTCCGCTTCCGGTAGGAGTCATACTTGATCTTTTGATTTTATTTAATTTTTTCTCGCTAGCTTTACACTTTATTCGGGGAAATCCTTTAGGCAAGGTTTACTTTAATTCTTTTCTCCTGATCTCCATCTTTTGGATGCTTTATTGCATGCTGGAGATTGTAAATCCAATGTCCACTTTTGCGAACTGGATCACGACAGTCCGTAGCATTGGAATGCATATTGTCTTATTTCAATTATTGGTTTTTATTAGTCTGGATAACATTCCCAAATTGCGCTTATTTTTTAAAGTTTGGGGTATACTTGTTCTATTGGGAGCTTTAAAGGCAATAGGCCAAAAATATATTGGTTTAGACCGATTCGAGTCAGCTTGGCTATATACATTCGGCGCTCATACGCATGTTATTTATAGTGGGATCCGTTACTTTTCATTCTTCAGTGATGCAGCAAACTTTGGCTGCCATATGGGGTTGGCTATGGTTGTTTTTACGATCTTAGCTATTTATGAGAAGCAGGCAAAAAGGCGTTTTCTTTATATTGTTGTTGTCGCTTTTGCGGCTTACGGGTTAATGATATCCGGGACGAGGGCCGCTATTGCCGTTCCTTTTGCAGGCTTTGCTTTCTTCATTATCCTTGTGAAGGAGTGGAAGTGGGTAATCTTTGGTCTTTCTTTATTAATAATGGCTTTTGCTTTCTTTAATTTAACGACCATTGGCAATAGCAGTTCCGATATTCGTCGTATGCGGACGGCTTTCTCTTTTTCAAAGGATGCTTCTTTCAACGTTCGCTTGGAGAACCAGAAAAAAATGCGAACCTTTATGGGCGACCATCCTTTTGGGATAGGATTGGGCGGGTCTAAACATGCGAATGAAGGAGATGCAATACATGGTATCGCAACCGATTCTTCCTTCGTTTTTATATGGGTAGAAACGGGGTTCGTCGGTCTAATAGGCTATATTATTTTATGTCTAACGATATTGGGATATGGCATATATTACGTGCTTTTTCGACTTAAAGATAGGGGGATCAAGTCTATTGCGATGGCGGCTACATCTGGTCTTGCAGGAATTATGGTCGCTGGGTATGCGAATGAAGTGCTACATCAAATGCCTACTGGGCAGACCGTATACATTCTAATGGGGGTTATTATGCTTTCGCCTTATTTGGACAAAAAACTGAGCGATGACATTAGAACCGTATAAAATATCTTTCATAACGGTCAATTATAATGGATTGGCTGATACGATTTCTCTGCTGGAAAGTATTGTGAATGCGAGATTATCTTTTGCATATGAGGTTATTGTCATTGATAATGGTTCGGTAAAAGACGAATATTGCCTGCTAAAAAATCAATTTCCTTTTATAAAGGGCTATTATACTAGTATGAACCTGGGATTTGCAGGAGGAAATAACTTGGGGCTGGAAATAGCTATTGGCGAATTTATTTATTTCTTAAATAATGATACACTGCTTCCAGAAAACGCTGATAGTGAAATTTTGGGTATGTTAGAAGTATTTGCGCAAGATTCACAAGTAGGTGGAATTTCACCTAAGATAATGTATTATCAACCCAAGGGAATGATCCAATTTGCCGGGTGTACACCACTAACATCAATTACTCTACGTAATAAACAGATAGGTTATCGGGAAATGGATAGAGGCCAATATGTTACAAGTATTGAGATTCCCTATTTACATGGTGCAGCTATGTTGGTACCCAACAGGATTATCAAGGAAATTGGCGTGATGTCGGAGCTTTTCTTTCTTTACTATGAGGAGTTGGACTGGAGCTGTCGGATCAATAAAAAGTATAAATTAGTATATTTTGCAGCTGCACATATCTATCATAAAGAAAGCGCTTCCACGGGCCAGGACTCCCCATTAAAAACATTTTATCTGACACGTAACCGATTGTTATTTGCTTATCGAAATAGGTCGGGGATAAGCCGGATTTTGGCTGTTTTTTATCTTATTGGGATAGCGAACAGTACAAGATTGATTAAATTTGTTTTTTCGGGTATGTGGAGGCATGTTGGTGCAGTATATTCAGGAACATGGTCTGGGATTAAATTATTTTCTAAAGAGAGTCTATGCTGATGGGAACGGTTTTGTTTATTATTGAAACATTGATTTTTATTCCTTTCCTGGTCTGGATCATGTATTTCTTTGTTTTTTCAGTCGGTTATCGCATTCCTAAGAAATTATTCTTTGAACGATCGAATATTCAACATCGATTTCTTATTATATTTCCTGCATATAAAGAGGATGCAGTAATCGTTGATAGTATACGCTCGTTTTTAAAACAAGACTATCCAAAAGATCTTTTCGAAATTATCGTTGTTTCTGATAGTATGACGAGAGATACAAACCAGGAACTTGAAGATTTAGGCGTTCGAATACTTATTCCTACGTATGAAAAAAGATCCAAAGCCGCTGCTCTAAATCTGACAATGAAAGTTATCAAAGAAGAAGATTTTGATGGCGTGGTTATATTGGATGCTGATAATTTAGTTTCTCCAAATTATCTAACACTTGTCAACGATTGCTTTGCATCTGGCGCGGTTGCCATCCAAACACATCGCATAGCAAAAAACAGCAATACCGATACCGCATATCTCGATGGGATCAGTGAGGAAATAAATAATTCAATTTTTAGGCAGGGGCATGTGAGCCTAGGGTTACCAGCCGCATTGACGGGTTCGGGCATGTTGTTTGAAATTAAGTGGTTTAAAAATACGATGGCTAAAATAAGCTCCATGGGTGAGGATAAAGAGTTGGAGTATTATTTGCTCTTAGATAAAATATTTACGGTGTATTTGGAAGATGTGTATGTACTAGACGAGAAAGTACAGAACCGTCGCGATATGTCCAATCAGCGAAAAAGATGGATTGCTGCTCAAATTGATACTTTTTTGAATACTTTGAAGCGATTTCGCACAATAATTCGTACCCGCAACTGGCCTATGCTCGACAAACTGATACAATGGTCGATTCCACCCCGAATTATTTTGCTCGGAATGGTTCCAATTTTAGGCTGTATCGTCTATTTGGTAGCTCCAGTATTGGCCTATAAATGGCTTATACTCTATGGCTTGTTTATCGTGTCACTTGCTCTGGCTATACCAAATAAATTTTATACGCGGAGGACTCTGCTCTGCTTTTTGAAATTACCATTTATTTTTATGGCAATCTTACGTAGCTTTATGGGAATCAAATCGGGACGTAATACTTTTGTGCATACACCGCATGGCGAAAAAAAAGAAGACTATAGTAATTGAGGCACAACGAATCTTTCGCCTTAATAAACACGGAATGGATTTTGTGGCTTTGGAGGTAATCCGTGCGCTTCAAAAGTTGGATACCTTTAACCGGTATATTATTGCTGTCGGACCGGGAGAGGACCGCTGTTTGGAAGGTTCAGCAAATTTTGAGATTAAAGTTTTGGAAAGCTCTAATTATTTTATTTGGGAGCAACTTCTCTTACCTAAACTTATTAAAACCAGCAATGCAGATATGCTGCACTGTACCTCCAATACTGCCCCATTGGGGGTATCTATTCCACTGGTACTTACGTTACACGATATCATCTTTATGGAGAAAAAGATTGGTAGTAATTCGTCCATGTACCAAAATTTGGGACGTATCTATAGGCGTTGGGTCGTGCCGCGTGTATTGAAAAAGGTTCATACCGTAATCACTGTCTCTAACTTTGAGAAAAGAAATATCGAAGCGGCCTTTCCACATCTACAGAAAAAAATTATCACGGTCTATAATGGGGTAAGTTCAAGATTTAAATCGATGGATAAACCTTCGGAAAGCACATTTTTAAAGCTTGAGAAGGGGGCGTTTTGGCTTCTTTTAGGTAATACCGATCCCAAAAAAAACCTGAGGAATACCTTGATTGCTTATGCTTTTTATTTGGAGAGAAGCAAATACAAGAAAAGGTTGCTCCTGACCGATTTAGATCACACATATTTGGAAAAACTATTAAAAGAACTTGATCTGTTGACAATAAAAGACTTTATTGTAGTCGAAGAATATATAGCTCATGACAAATTGGTTGAGGTTTACAATGGTGCTTTTGCTTTTTTGTATCCTTCTGTCCGGGAAAGTTTTGGACTTCCGTTGCTTGAAGCTATGGCTTGTGGCACACCTGTGGTTACTTCCAACACATCTGCTATTCCTGAGGTAGCCGGGGATAATGTGGTATATACAGACCCGATGGATATCAAATCCATTGCAGCAGGCATGTTGAAATTGGAAGATGAATCACAGTTATATAGTTCACTTGTTAGTAAAGGTTTGGAGCGAAGCAAAGCTTTCAGTTGGGAGTATACTGGAAAACATACATTAGCAATATATGAAAGCGTACATTCATAATCATCCTAAATTTAAGCGCTTGCTGCACTGGTTTATCATGAATCCTGTGCGTACACGGCCGCGCTGGTATGTTCGGATGCTGCAGTTCTTTTATGTTAAACGGGGGGCTGGTTCAGTCATTTATGGTAGCGTAAGGCGGGATCTTGTTCCTTTTCGTACATGTATTATAGGGGCCCGATCCGTGGTCGAGTCATTTGCTGTATTGAATAACGCTGTCGGCGACTTGTTTATCGGCAACAATAGCCGAATAGGAATTTCGAACACGATCATTGGGCCAGTGACGATTGGTAATAAAGTGAATATCGGTCAAAATGTACTTATTTCAGGATTAAACCACACATATGAAGATGTGACCAAAGCTATTGCAGACCAGGGAGTCAGCACCGCTGCAGTGACGATCGCTGACGATGTCTGGATCGGCGGGAATGTCGTTATTTTAGCCGGCATTAGCATAGGTGAACATGCTGTAATAGGTGCGGGCTCCGTGATTACAAAAGATGTTCCGCCATATAGTGTTGTCGTTGGAAACCCGGCCAAAATTGTGAAAAAGTACGATTTTAATCTTAATGCCTGGATCAAACCATGAATGAAAGACCGTTGATTAGCATTATAATGCCTGTCTATAATACAGCTATGTATGTTGATCAGGCTATACAGAGTATTATTCATCAGGAATATGCTGATGTTGAACTTATACTAATCAACGATGGTTCGACCGATCAAAGTCTTTCCATACTGGAAAAATGGAGTTCATGCGATAACCGTGTCAAATTATTTTCCCAGGAAAATCAAGGTCTATCTGCAGCCAGAAATAGAGGCCTTTCTCTTGCGAACGGCCAGTATATTTATTTTATGGATAGCGATGACCTGCTGCGTGCAGATGCACTATCCACGTGTGTGGATTATTGTGAAAAGAAAGACCTCGATTTTGTTTATTTTGATGCTTCGGTTTTTGCGGATAATTCGGATAGCTCAATACTAAATGATTTTAATTATTCCCGACAAAAAATGCCGGCTTATACTGTTTTAAGTGGGCCGGACGCATTGCAACAGCAACTGAACGCAAACGACTTCTTCTCTTCAGCTTGTATGTATTTAATTCGTAAAGACATACTTGATCGGAATGGATTTAGATTTGAACCCGGTATTGTGCATGAGGATGAGTTATTTACAGTCTTATTGTATCTAGCGGCAGCTCGAGTTGCTTATATCCCAGAGCAATTTTTTCAGAGGCGTGTCAGGCCGGATTCCATTATGACAAGCCGATTAAAGCTTTTTAATATAACATGTTACTTCACAGTTGCCCTGCGTTTGAGGGAGTACGGACGAAAACATTCGGATAGCAGACAAATTATTGAGTTGTATCTGCATCGTATGTTGGACGCAGTGGTATGGAAAGCACATGTGCTGTCGATTGCTGAGCGCTGGAAAGTATTTCTCTTGGTTTTGAAGCATTGGCGAAGATATGTTTCATTTAAAACTATAGGAGTTCTACTGTTTAAGAAAGGCTTTTTGCATGGATAACATAAAAAAGGAAATCGTTTCTGGAGTATTTTTCACAGCATTGGCCAAATACGCGAATTTGGTGATTTCGCTGGTCGTTACCGCAGTTTTAGCACGATTGCTCGCACCAGATCAATTTGGTGTAGTGGCCATAGCTACGGTGGCCATTGCTTTCCTAAATTTAATAGCTGATTTCGGACTGTCTCCTGCAGTTATACAGCACAAAGAGCTGGATCGAAAGGCATTAGGCTATTTATTTTCCCTTTCTGTATATATTGCTATCACTTTGTCAATACTATTCTTTTTGTCTGCTGGAATTATCGAAAAATGGTATGCACAACCTCAATTGAAACCAATCTGCCAATTACTAGCGCTAAGTCTATTTTTTTCGGGAATAACCGTCGTTCCAAATGCCTTATTTTTTCGCGATAGGTTATTTAAATCGATCGCTTTACGAAGTTTGATTGTACAAATTATCGGCGGAGGATTATCTATAATTGCTGCTTTCAAAGGAATGGGGGTATACGCGCTTATTTTAAATCCGATATTCTCATCACTATTGATTTTTATTATTTCATACTTAAAGTATCCATTAAAATTTAGCCCACGTTTTTCATTTCAACCTCTTCGTCCTTTATTTTCTTATTCTATTTTTCAGTTTTTATTTAATATTATCAATTATTTTAGCCGAAACTCAGATACCTTATTAATTGGTAAATATTTGGGCATGGTACCACTGGGGTTTTATGACAAATCTTATCGATTAATGTCGTTGCCGCTCCAGAATATTACACAAGTAATTACACCAGTGATCCATCCAATATTAAGTCAAAAAGGGAAAGATAAGCACTATCTTGTTGAAGCAAATCTAAAATTAACCAGCTTGTTGTCATTAATCGGCTTCCCACTTTCTATTTTCCTGTTTTTCTCAGCTGATGAGCTCATTTTATTGTTTTTTGGTCCACAGTGGGGAGGGGCAATCTCCTCCTTTAAGATATTGAGTTTAACGGTTGGGATCCAATTGATCCTATCTTCATCTGGCTCTATTTTTCAAACAGCGGGAGATACCAAAAGTCTGTTTATATGTGGGCTGTTTTCAGCAATATTAAATGTTTCGGGAATACTATTTGGTGTTTTTTACGTTAAAAGTATCGATGCAGTAGCCTTGTGTTTGTTAGTTACATTTAGTGTGAATTTTGTACAGACTTATTGGTTAATGTATCGTGTGGTATTCAGACAAAGTATGACGTGCTTTTTTAATAGCCTATGGCGGCCGATCTTATTTACATTATCGCTTGCGGTTGTTTTTCATTTCCTCATTAGCTACTATTTGCCAGATAACTTGGCATTTCGCTTACTATTTAAAATTGGAATTTATCTTTTTTCTATGATCTTAATGATTTGGTTCGGAGGATATCGAAGTCAACTGCTGGCATTTTTACGTAAGTCACCACTTGAGTAAGATTAACTTATTAAGCATTTTTCATGGAAGCATTTTGATCATTTTTTCTTGTATTCATATTCTTTTCGTATTTTCCAGTCCAGCAGCAAAAGTATTTAATAACAATCAAACGTGAAGATCCCAGTGAAAGATAAATCGTATAAGGTACTTTTTTTAGTATTTCATGGTTTTAGCGAGTACAACGGTATTAGTAAAAAGATTTGGGGACAAATACACGGTTTGAAGTCTATCGGTGTGGATGTTAGTCTGTGTTATTATAGCGTAGAAGCTGATGGATCGCGTGTATGGATGATTGGAGACGAAATTCTGGTTGATTTCGGTAAAGGTCCATTAGCCAAAATACGTAAACGTTTAGACTATCGGGCAATTTCTGAATATGTACAGCAAAATAAGTTCGCGTTGATTTATATCCGATCCGACCATAATGCTAATCCTTTCACATTAAACATGGTGAAGAACATGCGTCTTTCGGGCGCAAAAGTGTTAATGGAGATTCCTACTTATCCCTATGATCAGGAATATTCGACTTTGCGCATGCGTCTCGAATTGACAATCGATCGTCTTTATCGTAAAAAGCTTGCAAAGCAATTGAATGCTTATGTCACTTTTTCTGATGCACAAATGATTTTTGGACAGCGCGCAATATGTATCTCCAATGGTATAGATTTCAACACCATCCCAGTTCGGAATCCACAGGCGGCAACAGAAAAGCGAGCTATCCATTTGCTTGGGGTTGCGGAGATCCATTATTGGCATGGATTTGATCGGCTGGTCCGTGGACTCGGTCTTTATAAACAAAGTCATCCTGATTGTCAAATCATTTTTCACCTGATTGGGCGATTTAGCAGTGAACTTGAACGCACATCTATTTTAGATCCTATAATGGATTTTAATTTGCAGCAACATGTTGTTTTACATGGCCCGCTTTGGGGTGACGAATTGGATGCCATGTTTAATCTGGCCGACTTTGCAATCGGCAGCTTAGGCCGTCATCGTAGTGGTATACAGGTCATAAAAACCTTAAAAAATCGAGAGTATGCGGCGCGTGGAATTCCCTTTATCTATTCGGAATCTGATGCTGATTTTGACTGTCAACCCTATGTACTCAAAGCGAGTCCTGATGAATCCGCTATTGATATCACTAAGATCCTGGAATTCTTAAAGAGGGAGAAATTTAGCCCAACCTGTATTCGCAATAGTATTTTGGACCTATCATGGGGCGAGCAGATGAATAAAGTGCTGCAAGAAATTTAATGTTTTAATAAAATAACTGACACTAGGATGGCTAAATGGTATACGCAATATGCGAACGTCTACGACTATGACATGAGTTCTGTAGATGACGATATAATCGAAAAGATTGGGTCACAGATCAAGCTTTTTTCAAGTTCTGACCCGGTTGTAAGTATCGTGGTCATCGCCTATAATGAAGAAAAAAAGCTTTTAGCATGTCTTTGGTCTTTAGCAAAACAACAATGTCATTTGCCTATGGAATTAATTGTCGTTAACAATAATTCTACAGACCGAACGGAATCACTTTTAAAACGACTTGGTGTGACTTATTACAATGAACTAAAGCAAGGCCCCGGTTTTGCTAGACAATGTGGTCTTGACCAAGCTAGGGGTAATTTTATGCTCTGCGTCGATGGCGACACTATGTATCCACCAACCTATGCTGAAACTCATATGAAAGTACTGGATAGACCCGGGGTATCGGCAACATTCAGTTTGTGGAGCTTCTTGCCGCTAGCTGGGCAGTCAAGAACTTTCTTTTGGTTTTATGAAGGACTTCGGGATATTTACCTCAACCTCCAATATATAAAAAGACCTGAATTGTGTGTGCGGGGAATGGTTTTTTCCTTTAAGACAGATTTTGGCCGCGAGGTGGGGTTCCGGACGGATATAAAACGTGGTGAGGACGGGTCAATGGCATTAGGTCTTAAACATTATGGAAAGCTTAGGTTTATTCGCAGTAAAAAGGCGCGCGCGCTGACTGGGCAGAATACGCTGGGTGCCGATGGATCTCTCGCAAAAAGTTTTCTTGTGAGGTTGCGTAAAGCTATAAGATCGCTAAGCGGACTGTTTTCGGGTAAAAAGCATTACCAGGATGAAGATTCCAACAAGATTCAGTAAAAATAATTGTCTATTTTTGTCTAAAATCTATCAGGCCTATGATTCAATTTGTCTTCTGGACGTGTATATTCTTGGTGCTATATACCTATATCGGTTATGCTATTGTCATTTTCATACTAGCCAGGTTATTTCCATACCCCATTCAGAGAAAGGAGGGCGAACAAAACAGCGAGGGAAAGCAGTTTCCTCCGTTGACGCTATTTATTACCGCTTATAATGAGGCGGAAATTATCCCTGAAAAAATGTCAAATTGCCTTGAACTTGATTACCCAGTAGACAAGTTACACATCCTATGGGTTATAGATGGAAGTACCGACCACAGTCGTGAGCTATTGAAACAGTATCCGATGGTAGAGATTGTCGGGTCCCCCCTTAGAAAAGGCAAAACTGCTGCCGTTAATCATGGCATGGAATATGTGAAAACTCCAATTGTTGTGTTTAGCGATGCAAATTGTTTGCTGAATGCAGAGGCTTTGAAGATTATTGCCGACCAATTTAGTGATCCAACAATCGGTTGTGTCTCTGGCGAGAAAAGGGTGGCTTTTAGCAGTGATGACACTGTTTCTTCAAAAGGCGAGGGAGCTTATTGGAAATATGAATCGCTGCTAAAAAGGCTAGACTTTGAGTTCTATTCTGCTGTAGGAGCTGCGGGAGAACTATTTGCAGTGCGTAAAGAATTATTCGATTCAATGGAAGAAGATACCTTGTTGGATGATTTTATGCTATCGATGCGTATTGCACAAAAAGGGCATCGGATTGCCTATACATCGAATGCCTATGCTGTCGAGTACGGGTCGCTGAACATGGAAGAAGAAGGAAAGCGGAAAAGACGTATCGCTGCCGGTGGATGGCAGTCTATAGGAAGGTTGCTTCCGTTATTAAATGTGTTTAAATTTGGGAAGCTGAGTTTTCAATATATTTCACATCGTGTGCTGCGGTGGTCTGTCACACCTTTTGCCCTTTTTGCTCTCTTCCCCCTGTCGGCCATTCTTGGATACCGAAGTTCATCATCTTTCAATGTGTTTTACGTCATTTTTGCGCTTCAGTGTCTCTGCTATCTTTGTGCGGCTTTGGGATATGCGCGGCGAAATAATCCCAATAGTTCGAAATTATTTTATATCCCGTATTACTTTTTGTTTATGAACATCAATGTGATGCGTGGAATTTACTATTTATTTAGCAGGCGCTTTGTTGGCGGGTGGGAGAAATCTCAAAGAAAATAAACCTATGAATGTTATGGAGAAAAAAATATTACATGATTTAAAGTTCTTGGAGAAGATACTGAATATAACTTGCGATACGTTATTGTTAATCAACCGTGATAACATCTGCGTAGATGCAATAATGAAAACAAATAATCCAATTTTAAACCCCGACGTCGATGTAATTGGCAAGAATATTTTGTCCCTTTTCCCTCAACCGACATCGAGGCTCATTGAACAGGAATTTGCATTTTGTCGTCAAACAGGGGAAACCTCCAATCTAAATTACGATCTTCCAACAGACGAACAGATGTATTATTTCAAATTTCTGATTCACAAATTTGATGACGAACATTTAATTTGCCAGTATCGGGATATTACTCAAAGGAGTAATATGAAGTACCGCCTTAAATCGGCCCTTACCGCACAGCTTGAAGTGGGAAAGGTCGCCATGATTGGCCATTGGACCTATGATCTGCAGCATCAGGAATTAACGCACAATGGTTATTCGAATTTACGTAAAAGGAATCTGGAAACACCTGAGAAGCTCACTTTGGCGGAGCTGCTCACTTCTGTCCATCCAGATGACAGAAAGGGAATGGAGGCATTTCTACATAATGATTCCATTGAGTATAGTACATTTGAATACCGTATAAAGCAATCTGCTGCTCCCATCACTTATGTGAGGGCGACAAAATATGCCAAACGCCTTGAAAACAATGTATATGTAATAGAAGGTTTTTCGCAAAATGTAAGTGATTTTATTAAGAACAGAAATGAACTTGAAATGGTGCTTGCAGTGGTTGACAATGCACCGTATAGTATTTTTGCATGTCATAAAAATGGAAATATGGCTTTCGCAAATAAAGCATGCCGGCAGCAAAACGGTCTGAATGAACAGGAAGATATTACTGGCTTAAAAATCTTTGAATGTCTACGTGAGTTCACAACGCAAGAAGCTTGGGATTTATCGGTACAAAAAATCATTTCTGCTTCGGGTTATTATCAATACCGCTGTGATACGCTATATCCAGAATTGGATATTATCGGTTCTGAATGCAGTTCGCTGATGATCAAAAATGGCAATGGTGAGGATATTGTCTGGACCATCAAGCGCGATATCTCTGATCAGCTACGTTATGAAGAGCAACTCTTGCGCTCAAAGGAAGCAGCAGAGGAATCCGAACGATTAAAGTCTGCCTTTATCTCCAATATGAATCATGAAATCCGTACTCCGCTTAGTGCCATTATGGGTTTTGGAAGTATTATTGCAGATACGCCAGATCCTGAATTGCGAAAAGAATATGGTGAGCTCCTCAACGCTAATAGTAACCAGTTGTTGCGTTTGATAACCGACGTGCTTGAAATGTCACAAATGGATGCAGGTAGCGTTAGGCTAAAGAATTCGGATGTATCTCTTAAAGGAATATTGAATGAGTTGTCATTGAGTTTTCTACCCAATGATGACCAGCCAGCCATAATTTTTGACATTCCTGGAAGGGAGGTCGTAGCGAGACTGGATCGTGGTCGGATCATTCAGGTCCTTGTCAATCTTATTAATAACAGCTTAAAATTTACACCGCCCGAAGGTGCTGTCCATGTCGGTTATATGTTAAAAGATGATCATATAGAATTCTATGTAAAGGATAATGGTATAGGAATAGCCAAGGAAAATCATGAGATGATCTTCAATAGGTTTTATAAGATTAACTCATTGGATAAGGGGACGGGTTTGGGTCTTGCGATTTGTAAGGGTATCGTTGAGCAGATGAAGGGGCAGTTAAGTGTTGAATCGGAGCTTGGAGAGGGAGCAACTTTTAGCATAAAATTTCCCCTATTTGAACAGGTTTAAATAACATAATATGGCGCAAGAGTTTGAATTTAGACCGTTTAGTATATCCGGCGCATTAGTTAGAATTGTAATTGTTATCGTTGCACTGCTTACTTCATTGTCCTTTTTAGCGTTGTTAATCTCGCCACAGACCACTGTTTTTTTTCAATGGATTGGTGTGTTTTTGCCAGCACTTGTCGGTGGTAATTTGCTTTTCCTTATTATTGGCCTTTACAGGCGTAGTTGGTATAGTATTTGTCCGTTAATAGCACTATTGGCCAACTTTCATTATTTCGCAAAGATAATTCAAGTAAACCCAGTGGAACAGAATGAAACGGCAGACATACGCTTGGCGTCGTATAATGTCCGTGAATTCAAAATGATTTATAATTTATCTTCCATGGAACAGATTGCTTCCTATATTGAATCACAGCAAGTAAATACGTTATGTCTGCAGGAGGTACCGGCCGAGTGTTCGGCGTCGGAATTGAAGGAGGTATTTGGCCAATTTCCATATTTAATAATGACAGAAAGCAATTCAGGAAACAATCAGCTTGCTATCTTAAGCAAGTTTCCGTTGGACTCAGTGCAGACTGTATCATTTGAGGAACGTCCGAATTGTGCGATTTTCGCCGATCTTTCTTTTAAGGGTGAAAAGATCCGAATTGGAACTTGCCATTTGCAAACGACAAATTGGAACCAGGTAAAAGGAAATCTATTGGCTGCCGAAAATGTAGTGGTTAAATGGTGGAGTGCGATTAAAACAATGTCGGGAAATTTCAGGTTGAGAGGTGCTCAGGCAGATCGTTTAAGAAATTTAATCGATAAATCACCTTTTCCTACACTTATTTGTGGAGACTTTAATAACAGCCCTAATTCGTATAGTTATCATAAAATTAAAGGAAATCTAAAGGATGCTTTTTGCGAAGCAGGTAATGGATATAGCTATACCTATGCCTATTTGATGAAGCTCTTTCGAATTGATTTTGTATTCTTTTCTGGCAATGAATTCCGGGCTATAAATTACAGAACAGGAAATGTAGATTACAGTGACCATCTTCCTGTACTGGTTGATTTAAAGATAAATTGATATTGTATAATATTTTTGCTACACAAATTATTGCAGCAATTAATAGCGTAATATTGGTTTATGAATGGTAAAGAATGATTAGATCCTTCTAAATAATATCTAATTAAGCTATAATGATCTATGGAAATTGATTTTTCAACGTATAATATTCTCATCGTAGAGGACTCTGAGCTGAATCTTTTTGTATTAAAAGAAATCTTGGAACGCGAACATTTCAACGTATTCTCTGCGTCAGGTGCTAAAGGAGCATTCGAAAATTTGGAAAATAATCGAATTGACCTTATTTTAATGGATGTTGTCATGGGCGAAAAAAATGGATTTGATCTAACAGCGGAGTTGAAATCCATGGAACAGTATAAACATATTCCGGTATTGTTTATCACGAACTTAAAATCTGCTGATGATGTTGTGCGTGGATTTGACAGCGGCGGTGTTGACTATGTGTCGAAGCCCTTTAATAAGAAGGAATTGCTTCAACGTATCAAACATCAGATTAAACTGATTGAATCGGGCAATACCATTTCCAAACAGACGGCACAGCTTCAGGAAGCAATATTAAACCGGGATAGAATGTATGCTATTCTGGCACATGATCTCCGAAGTCCAATATCTTCATTAAAGATGATCTTAAATATTTTGACCATGAGCCCCGAAAGCAGTAATACTGGGTATGCCGATATGGTCAATACGGGTAATGATATCGCTGAGCAACTTTTTAGTGTATTGGACAATTTGCTCAAATGGACTAAAAATAGCTTGGGTGTACTAAGTTACATGCCTCAGGAAATTGAATTTGATGAAATGATCAAGGGTGTAGTGGAGACGCTTCAACCGACAGCCAAGCTGAAAAATATCGACATACAATTAACCTTACAATCCAGTTTGCAGATCTTTTTTGATGTGGATATTATGAAAAGTATGTTGAGGAATCTTTTGATCAATGCGGTGAAGTTTAGTCACGAAGATTCCCTGATCAATCTCAATTTATATCGCGATAAGGATGATGCTGTTGTCGAATTTATTGATACAGGTGTGGGAATGAGCTTGGATGCGCAGCGTCAGCTACATGACCAAATTATGGAAGAAGGTAAGATTACGCCTATGCGGGAGAAAGGTAAGGGTTTGGGACTGTGGGTTGTTTACCATTTTATCCAACAAAACGGTGGGGTCTTCTTTTTCGAGTCGGAAGAGCATATTGGCTCACGTTTCGGCTTTCGTGTGCCACTTTTGGATAACCCATCTAACCATTAAAAATTCGACAGTATAAATCACTAATTTATGTATAACCTAAAAAAAAGAGTACTAGTCTCGGGAGGAGCTGGATTTATAGGTTCACATCTTTGTGAACGTTTGCTTAAGGACGGGAATGAGGTCATCTGTATGGATAATTTCTTCACTGGGGATAAATCCAACATCGTTCACCTGTTGAAAAACCCGTATTTCGAGCTTGTGCGGCATGATGTGACAGAACCTTTTTTGGCTGAGGTGGACGAAATATATAATCTTGCCTGTCCCGCCAGCCCAGTTCACTATCAGTATAATCCGATAAAAACGATTAAAACATCTGTTATGGGGGCAATCAATATGCTAGGACTTGCAAAGCGGGTAAATGCACGTATTTTACAGGCTTCTACAAGTGAAATATATGGCGACCCACACATCCATCCACAGCCCGAGAGCTATTGGGGAAATGTGAATCCTATTGGTATCCGTTCCTGCTATGACGAGGGAAAGCGATGTGCCGAAACGTTGTTTATGGATTATTATCGGCAACATCATATTGCGATAAAGATCGTCCGGATTTTTAATACCTATGGTCCACGCATGCATCCGCAGGACGGGCGAGTAGTATCCAATTTTATTATGCAGGCCTTACAAAATAAAGATATTACCATTTATGGCGAAGGAAATCAGACCCGAAGTTTTCAATACGTAGATGATTTGGTGGATGGAATGATAAGAATGATGGCTGCAGAACCATCTTTTATAGGGCCAGTAAATATAGGTAACCCCAATGAATTTACTATACTTCAATTGGCGGAACAGGTGATCTTACAAACCGGTTCAAAATCGAAAATTAAGTTTTTGCCATTACCTCAAGATGACCCACAACAAAGGAAGCCTGATATTGAAGTTGCCAAGAATTGCTTGGACTGGAATCCCACGATCCAACTCGAAGAGGGATTGTCGAAGACAATAGATTATTTTAAAACATGTTTATAAAGAGTTTATAGTGATTGTATCTGCTGATTATACAGCGATCACTTGACCTTTATGCTGATCGATATGATCAAGAAGTGTTTCATTTAAGATGGGTGAAGTTCTTAACATCTCACGAATGGGGTATTTTTCAACTATATTTTTTAAAGCATCAAGATGGCGTTGATGATGGAGGTCGGTACCGACAAAATCATACATACCGGATTTCAATAGGGTCATCGCGATGGCTTTAACATCGACCCCATAGTATCGGCTCAAGGAAAGTAGATTTAACTGGAGTAAGCAGCCTGCATCTTTGATCTGCTTATAAATGTTAAAGTTGCTATGGTAATAATTATAACGTTCAGGATGAGCTAGAATAGGTTTGTAACCTAATTTTTGAATATTTAAGATGGTATGAAACAAAGCTTTCGATTCGGATAGATAAGACATTTCAATCAATACATAACCGCCTGGCATCACGCAGAGCTCATTTTCACGGATCAATAAAGAAAGATTTTCATCAATCATATGTTCAGCTGCGCCGAATATATCCACATCATTGCCAGATTTCTTTAATCCCGCCACCAGTGAATCTTTCGCGTGTTCAATACTAAACTTGGTGTTTTGATGTACGCCGGCCATGATATGTGGGGTACAGATAAACTTTTTAAGGCCTAAACGCTGCAGCTCCTGGATATAATGTAAGGATTGTTGCACAGAATTACTTCCATCATCAATACCTGGTAACAGGTGGTTGTGCATGTCTACTTCTAAAAATTCCAACTGCGCTAAAGAGCGGATTGATGAAGTCTTTTTCCCAAACAAATTACTAAAAAATCCCATGATGCAAATCTTATTTTTGTTGTGCAAATAGTGCAGTAAAGGAGTGGCGTTTCAAGCTATATAAGGTGAAGGGTAAATTACAAATTCCTTTCCATGACTACGAGGTACCTCATGCAAACAATATGCCAATAATTATATTGATATGCATAAGGTCGAATGGTATGCTATAAATTTCCGACAAGTGATGTTAGAGAATTATTTTTTGTAAGTCTAATCTGTTAAATATGATGCGCTGTTCTATGAATTAGAATCTATTCATGTTATTATTTTTTGAATGTAACAGTTTCGGTATAATAGTTGCTTAGTCCACGATGATAAATTGATCGAATGAATAGGGTTCTTTTTAATGATATTTTATCGTAGGAGCAATTTGAGTGCGAAAATTTAACTATCTTGCATTTCCTTTATAAAATATTATAACAAAGCCATATCAGATAGTGTCCGTTTGTCGCAGACACGGTCAGTAACATTTTAATAAAATAAGAGAAAAGCTATGATGGGTTCTCTAGGAGATTTAAGAAGGCGCCTGAGAAAGGACAATCCAAGATGGGTCATTTTAATGATCGACATGTGGTTTGTGTTTGCAAGCTATGTGTTTTCTAATTATGTGGTCAACAACTTCAAGGGAGTATTTGATATCGAATTGATGTTAAAAAAAGTTGTCGTTATATTGCCAATTTACCTCTTGATGTTCTTGTGTTACGACACCTTTCGAGGAATTGTTCGACAAACAGGCATTCGTGACACTATTAAAATATTTAAAACGGTGGGATCCGCCTATATCCTGTTGATGATTTTCACGTTTATAATCAAAACTATCTTTGATAAAGGAACCTTGGCGGGAGATTATCTTAGATTGTCGTATGGCGTATTGACTATGCAGGCTACAATTTTGCTGGTCATTATGGTGGGGGCGCGTGTAATCTATCGGACTATCTATGAATATCTTTTTTTGCCGGGTAGGAAAGGGGAGAATGTGTTGATATTTGGTGCTTCTAGACCAGGGCTAGTATCGTTTTCTCTCTTAAAAGAAGACCAGCGGACGAAGTATCAGGTGGTCGCTTTTGTCGAAGATAAAATATCACGGATAGGTAAGCGCTTGGCAGGTTTAAAAATTAAAGATATTACCGAAATTACGAAAGAATATGTGGAGAAATGCCAGATTACTCAGGTAATCATTGCGGTTGAAAATAACGATCCCGAACGGCTGGAATACGTCTCAGATTGGTTTCAAAATCTTGGGCTTGAGCTGAAAATAATGCCACCAGCCCGGATATTACTTAACTCCGGCGCCAAACGTGAAATTCGGCCGTTAAAGATAGAAGATCTATTGGGGCGTAAACCCATTAAGTTAGATCATCCAGAAATTGAAGACGAAATGCGTGGTAAAGTTATTTTAGTAACAGGCGCAGCTGGATCTATTGGTTCGGAATTAGCTCGACAGATTGCAAGAAGACATTATAAGAAGTTGATACTTCTTGATCAAGCAGAGTCCGCAATTTATGATGTACAGCAATCTATTAAGGCTACCTTTGCAGAGCATTTGCATTGCGTTGTTGGGGATGTACGGAATTTTGCATTTATGCAACGGATATTTGACGAGTATAAACCTGATTTGGTGTTCCATGCAGCGGCTTATAAACATGTGCCGTTGATGGAAGCTAATCCTTACGAGTCCATCCAAACTAATGTATTAGGGAGTAAAATCGTTGCGGATCTCTGTATGCGATATGGTACAAAAAAGATGGTCATGGTATCCACAGATAAAGCGGTAAACCCCACCAATGTTATGGGAGCCACCAAACGTATGGCTGAGATTTATGTGAGTAGTTGTAGCGGTAAGTCTGATACAAGCTTTATTATCACTCGGTTTGGTAATGTACTCGGGTCAAATGGTTCGGTTATACCGTTATTTGAAAAGCAGATGGCTGAGGGAGGTCCGTTGACGTTAACTCATCCAGACATCACGCGTTTCTTTATGACTATTCCTGAAGCTTGTCAACTCGTTCAAGAAGCGGGTGTGATGGGGAAAGGAGGTGAGATTTTTGTATTCGATATGGGCAAGTCTGTTAAAATAATCGATTTGGCCAAACGGATGATCAAATTAAAGGGGTACCGTTACCCTGAGGATATTGACATCAAAATTGTAGGATTGCGCCCCGGAGAAAAGATTTATGAAGAACTTTTGGCAAACAATGAAAATACTGTGAAAACACATCATCCAAAAATCATGATCGCAAAAGTAAATCATGATGAACTTTCACTTAAAGCGGATCGTATTAATGCCATCTGCCAACAGATTTTGGATGCCGATACACTGCTGCCCGATTTTATGGGCCTTGTCGCTGCGATGAAGGAAGTAGTCCCAGAGTTTAAATCTCAGAATTCGGAATATGAAGTGTTGGACACGGTCGCGGATAATAAAGAAATCGAATTAGTTCATGGGGAACCCATAGAGGTACCCGTATATTCATTGGTAAAGAATGTGTTGTAAATTTTATTTTAGGCAGTTAACATTTTAGTTTGCTGATACGATATCAAAAAAGCTCTCTTATTGAGAGCTTTTTTGATTTATTCGGTTTACTTATGGATTAAAACTTGTCAATTCTCAAAAATCATCCTAATTTTAACGAACTATTTAGCGAAGTTATCACTTGTAGGCGAATGGTCTAAACTATCGAGAGTCATTATATGAATAAAACAGTTTTAATTACCGGGGGGGCCGGATTTATAGGTTCACATGTTGTACGTGAGTTTGTGCTGAAGTATCCAGAATATCAAATTATCAATCTGGATGCATTGACCTATGCCGGCAATCTAGAGAATTTAAAAGATATCGAGCACTTACCAAATTATACTTTTGTTAAAGCAGATATTACGGATCAGCAGCTCATTTTGGATATTTTTCAAAAATATCAGCCGGATGGAGTTATCCATCTGGCAGCGGAGTCTCATGTTGACCGTTCGATTGTTGATCCAACGGCTTTCGTGATGACCAACGTGATTGGAACTGTCAATTTATTGAATGCAGCCAATGCAATTTGGAAGAATAATTTTGAAGGGAAACGTTTTCATCACGTATCTACCGATGAGGTATTTGGTGCGCTTGGCGATACGGGATTTTTTACGGAAGAAACAAAATATGAGCCCCATTCACCATATTCCGCTTCGAAGGCTAGTTCGGATCATTTTGTCCGGGCTTATCATGATACTTACGGTTTACCTATTGTTTTAACAAACTGTTCAAACAATTATGGACCTAATCATTTCCCGGAGAAATTGATTCCTCTTTGCATTCACAATATTTTAAATAATAAGCCTCTCCCGGTTTATGGTGATGGAAAATATACCCGCGATTGGTTATATGTGATTGATCACGCAAAAGCTATCGATCTCGTTTTTCATGAGGGTAAAAATGGTGACTCTTATAATGTAGGTGGATTCAATGAGTGGCAAAATATAGATCTGATCAAAGAGCTATGTAAACAAATGGACGAGAAATTGGGACGTGAAGAAGACTCTTCGATGCAATTAATTACTTTTGTTAAAGACCGTCCCGGACACGATTTGCGTTATGCAATTGATGCAACCAAGATCAATAAGGAATTGGGATGGTATCCTTCAGTAACTTTTGAAGAAGGTTTGTCGCGGACGATAGATTGGTTCTTATCTAATCAGGAATGGCTGGAGCATGTGACATCGGGCGATTATAAAAAATATTATGACAATCAATATAAAGACGCATAAGCATGAGGTATACGGAGACAAAACTGAAAGGATGTTTTATACTTGAACCGACAGTTTATGAAGACGAAAGAGGTTATTTTTTTGAGTCATTTAATGAGACAAAGCTAACAGCAATACTTGGTTATAAACCTCATTTTGTGCAAGACAATCAATCCAAATCACAGTTTGGTGTCGTGAGGGGGCTACATTTACAGGCCGGCGATCATGCTCAGGCTAAGTTGGTTCGAGTCGTGGAAGGAAAAGTGCTGGATGTTGCTGTCGATGTTCGTCCAGGATCAAGCACCTTTGGACAACATATTACTGTGGAGCTTTCAGCTGAAAATAGAAAACAGCTATTTGTTCCGAGAGGTTTTTTACATGGCTTCTCTGTATTATCAGAACATGCAGTTTTTTTCTATAAATGTGATAATAACTATCACAAAGAATCGGAAGATGGCGTAAATCCATTAGATTTTGAATTGGCTATAGACTGGCAAATACCCCATGAAGAAATGATTCTCTCACAAAAGGATCAGGAAGCACAATCTTTTGAAAAATTGCGCCTGAAATTAATTTAGATGATATGCGAATTGTGATAACAGGAGCTTCAGGTCAACTTGGTTCGGAACTAAAAGATCTTTTACTGTATAATACAGTAGATGAGTGTTATTTCTTAGATCGAAAGCAATTGCCATTGGATCAAATTCAGATCATACAGCAAATTTTGGGGATGTATCAACCCGATTTGATTATTCATGCAGGAGCATACACAGCGGTGGATAAAGCTGAGACGGATCAGGTTATGGCAAATTTGGTCAACCATTTAGCTTGTGAAGAGATTGCTCAATACTGCCGTATCCATAATGCCAAACTTATAGCTATTTCTACAGATTACGTTTTCGATGGATCATCTGCTTCTCCTTTGACTGAGCATGCGACCACTAATCCCATCAACGTATATGGACAAACTAAGCTTGCAGGGGAACTGGCCATTCAGAAATGGCATCCTGAAGCAATCATTATACGGACTTCCTGGGTGTATTCCTCCTACGGTAAAAACTTTGTAAAAACCATGTGTCGCCTAATGACCGAGCGACATGAAGTTAACGTAATCAGCGATCAAATAGGGAGTCCCACTTATGCAAAAGATCTAGGCCTAGTAATTTTGAAAGTTTTGGATTCTGCCGAATGGAAAGCTGGTATTTACCACTATAGTAACGAAGGCGAAATTTCGTGGTATGACTTTGCTGTAGCAATACGTGACTTCCGTGCGTTCGACTGTGAAGTCAGGTCAATTCGAACCACTGCATATCCGACGCCTGCTCGTAGGCCGATGTATTCCTTGCTTGATAAATCAAAAATAAGAAATACGTTTGGAATACAAGTTCCTGACTGGAAAATAAGTTTGGGCAACATGCTTACTGAAGAATTTAAAGATAAATAGATTGACGATAACAGGAGGCTTTGTCGACATTAGTATCGTAAAGTCTTCTTCCCTAAATAACATTAAAATGAAAGGAATTATATTGGCTGGCGGCTCAGGCACGCGATTGCATCCGCTGACGCTTGCTGTAAGTAAACAATTGATGCCCGTATATGATAAACCCATGATATATTATCCGTTGTCTACCTTGATGCTGGCTGGAATACGTGAAATTTTGATTATATCCACTCCACAGGATCTACCTAACTTTAAAAAGTTATTAGGCGATGGATCACAATTAGGGTGCCGTTTTGAATATAAGGAGCAACCTAGTCCAGACGGGCTTGCACAGGCATTTTTGCTGGGAGAAGAATTTATTGGTGATGATAAAGTAGCCCTGATTTTAGGGGATAATATATTTTACAGCTCTGGACTTTCAAAGCTATTGCAGTCTTCTTCAAACCCTGATGGCGGAGTGGTCTTCGCCTATCCAGTGCAGGATCCGGAACGGTATGGAGTCGTCGAATTTGATGAAACAAATAATGTGATTTCTATTGAAGAGAAGCCGCAATTACCGAAATCAAATTATGCTGTTCCGGGAATTTATTTTTATGATAACGAAGTGGTTAGTATCGCAAAAAATATAGCACCTTCCCCCCGTGGCGAACTGGAGATAACAGATATCAATAAAGAGTATCTACGCCGCGGTAAATTAAAGGTCGGCATTTTTGATCGTGGTACAGCTTGGTTGGATACCGGAACGATCCAGTCTCTCATGCAAGCAGGCCAATTTGTGCAAGTGATAGAGGAGCGGCAAGGAATGAAAATAGGAGCAATAGAAGAAGTTGCCTACAGAATGGGTTACATTGATAAGCAGCAGCTACTGAAAATTTCTGCGCCACTCTGTAAGTCAGGTTATGGAGAGTATTTGAAAAGAATTGTTAAAGGCTCTTAACTATCCCTAAATAGCATTCTGCTATGTAGCAGAATGCTATTTAGGGATATGAAGGGTAAACGTACTTCCAAAACCTTCGCTGCTCTCCACTGTAATCGAGTAGCCCATTCGGTTTGCAAACTCATGACAGAGCATTAAACCGATACCAGCACCCTTTTCTTCAAATGTGCCTTCTAAACTAGTTTGTTGTTTCTGCATACTTTTAAGTGCGGTAATTTTTCGCTCGTCCATTCCTACACCCTGATCTGTAATCGATATAAGAACTTCACTATCGGTTTCACGCTGATTAAAAACAATGGATTTGCCACTAAAGCTAAATTTGATTGCGTTGTTGAAGATATTTCGAATGATAAATTCAAATCGTTTAAGATCACTACGAATGGTCAATTGCGGGGAAATACGGACATCTATAACTAAATTTTTTAGATTAATCCGATCAATGAACAATTCCTCACATTCTTTTACAATTTGAAATGGTACAATTTCCTGCATGTCAAGCTTTTCATTCGCCATCTGCTGTGAAGACCAAACGAGTAAACTGTCGAGCATTTTGGACGCTGTAGTGACTTGATTACCAATAGTAATTAACATGCTTTTGATTTCGTGAGCTGGAAGATCGACAATTTTTGATACAGAAAGTAGCGCTTGAAAAGTTGATAAAGGACTTCGAAGATCATGGGATACGACGGAAAATATAGTAGATCGAAATCGGTCTGCCTGAACCAGTTCTTCATGTTGATGCCTGATCTCAGCAGCTTGATCATCGACCTTTTGTTTTTCTTTCCGTAATAACCGGTTCTTTTTGACCAATAGCAGAACCAACACAAAAAAGATTAATAGAACAAAAAAGGTGGCCAGCCACATCAATTTTACCCAATGTGCTTCACGTTCGATGGAAGCGTTTTCCAATATTAGATTTTTATTTTCGAGCTCTTTCTTTTCGCTTTCATATTTCTCCCGAAGTTCTTCCCTAATTCTTACACGTAAGACCTCAGCATCTTCATGGAACTTTCGATCCGAACTATCTTGATCGCTGAGAATTAAATGTTCATCTTGCTCTTTAACAGCCTTCGCTATTTTATCAAAATCACCTTGAAGTTCTTCAGTTAGATTGCTAAGCCCACTTTTAGCAATGATGCTTTTAATGAGGGTAACTTCTTGTGTAGCCAAATCAAAGCGTTTTTCTTTAACGTAGATATTTGCACGATTGATCCTGGCATAACTTTCACCTACGGGATCTTTTTTCTTTGAAGTAATGTCGATGGCAAGATCGGTATAGTATGTGCTCCATTCGAGTTTGTCTGCTTTTAGGTAAAGGTAGCTCAATAAAATGTAGGTATTGAACAGGTCAACCTCAGGGGCGTTTGCTTTACAGAATTCAACTGTTTTAACTAAATAATCGATCGCATTGGATACATCTTTCTTTTGCTCACCATTGAGTGCTTTCTGCGCATAAATATTGCCTATATTGGTCGATATGTTTGCACGATTTCGAATATCATGAATTTCTTTGGCCAGATCTAATGCGCGTTGGTAATATTTTAAGGCTTGTTCTGGATCATAACTCTTATTGAATACATTGCCAATATTCAAGAAAGAAAGCATCATCCCCTTTTTATCATTTCGCTCTTCTCGTCTTTTGAGCACCCTAAAGTGGGTTTTAATACTTTCGTCAAAGTTGTTTAATTTCAGGTAAATAACTCCTTGGAGGTTGAGCAGGTCAATTGCCAATGCCTCAAATTTCTTTGTTTCCGCCAGATCTAGTCCCTTGGATACAATCTCCTGCGCGTCTTGAGGGGTACTCTTATAAATTTCTGATGCGACTTTGTAATAAACTAATATGCGTGCAGAATCACCACTAACTGTTTCAAGCTGTTTGTTGACTTTTTCCCATCCAGTGCTTTGTGCATAAAGACAATTGGGTATTAAAGTTAAGAAATTAATAAACAGAAAGATATAGATGTGGTTCATTGGATTTTTTTTCAAATATAATTAAGTTTCTGATAATGTGGAGCTCATAGGGGAATTTGGTTTTCGATAGATGATAATGTTGTGATGTATACTTTTCAAAGTATTAAATATGAGCTTCTGTGTAATAAGAAATAGTTTATACTGTTTTTTTAGATAATATCTTCGATCTAGACCGCCTTAAAGAGGTCTGAAAATCTGTCAGAAACCGCGTATATTTGCAGCCAAATGTTGGAGTCCAAAAGAATTTATCAAATCGATCTGTTTCGATTTATTGCAGCATCAGCAGTAGTGTTTTATCATTATATGTATCGCGGGGCTGCTGCTGGAAATATGTCTCTTTTGCGTTTTGATGGCGTTGGTGACTATGTCAAATATGGTTATCTGGGCGTCGACCTATTTTTTATCATCAGCGGTTTTGTGATCGCTTTCTCTATCAAGCATCTATCGTTGCGTAAATTCTGCTATTCTCGATTTAAGCGCTTGTACCCGATGTATTGGATCTGCTTGCTGCTGACCTTTGTGATTACCTATTTTTTTGGCGCGCCGCGTTATCATGTAACATTTACTCAGCTACTGGCCAATCTGACGATGACGCAGAAATTATGGGGACAAGGCGATGTAGATGGTGCCTACTGGTCACTTTATGTTGAGTTGAAATTTTACCTGATCATAGTCTTATTCCTGATTCTAAATCAATTTAAAAGAGTAGGATTAGATTACCTGGTTTATTTTTGGCTGTTATTGTCGAGTCTACGTTTTTTTTTCGGACCGTCCGAAATGTATGATGGACTCCACGAGTTTTTTTTACTCGATTGGAGTGCCTACTTTATTGCGGGAATTATATGTTGCCAAATTTTTTTGCATGGAGTAAAAATAAAGCATATGATCGCCCTACTTTGGTGCTTGTACATTTCGATCGACAGCGCTATTGGTCGAATTCACTGGCTGGAGCGTACTTTTCATAGTGATTTTTCTCCTTATATCATTGGGACCGCCATGGTCGTGTTTTACTTACTTATGTTACTGGTTTCCTGTAAAAAACTTCAGTTTATTAATTCGTCCAAGTTTGTTAAAATTGGCATGTTGACCTATCCCCTGTATTTAATCCACCAGCATATAGGGTTTATCATTTTTAATCAGCTCTATCCGTATATCAATAAATACGTGCTCCTTTCGGCTGTTGTAATGCTGATGCTAGCACTTGCTTATTTCTTAAGTGATCGTATTGAACCGTGGATTATAAAACGTTTTAAGAAATAAATAGGCGGCCGAGCGTAGGATCTATAAAGGAAATACTGCCTTCCAACTAGAAGACAATATTTCCTTTATAGATCAGCGATTTCACTGGAGATATTCTTGAAACTGCTTCTGCGGAACAGCTGGCTTCGAGTAAGGCAATATCTGCACTATCTCCGACTTTGGGCCATTGCATATTGCCTTTGTCGTCCAAAGGAGTGGGACCAGCAGTGGCAAGCTTGAGCATGCGAGATAAGCCAAATTCAGTTGTTTGGCCATAAACCTGAGCCGCAAGATTGGCTTTTTGTAAGACACTACCCGTACCAAATGTGTTCCAATGGTCTACAATACTGTCATTTCCCGTCATCACTTCAACGTTGTTCTCTAGTAAGGTTGGGATTGGCATAATTAATCCACCGAATGGAATTGTAGAAATAATGCCAATTTGTGCGTCGCAAAGTTTTTCTGCCATTTCTTGTTGTTTGGATTTTTCCAATCGACCCAATACAAAACAATGGCTGATGTAGGTCTTACCTTTAAGAACTGGATTCTCGTTCACTTTGTTAATTAAGTACTCTACGGTTTTCAAGCCTGATTCACCCGATTCGTGCAAATGAATGTCAATTCCCTTGTTATGATCTAATGCCAGCTGAACCGTAAAATCCATTGTTTTTTCAATAGCCCCATCAATGGAAAATGGGTCGACTCCACCGATAAAATCAATATTGGTTTTGGCGGCTTCCTTAAGGTAGGGCACCGAGTCAGTATAGTATACACCGTGCTGCGGAAAAGCAACCAGTTCAGCCCCGAATCCGTCTTTCTTGTTTTCCAGTGCCAGTTGTAGCTTACTTAAAGCGTCTAGTTTGGATGTCGGTTCGATATTAACATGACTGCGTGCGAAAGTAGTACCATTACCTTGCAATAGTTCGATCAGCTTTTCTGCTTTATAGGTTGCATTTTTTAATAGTTCGGGCAGAATTTTCTGTTCGAGGGCAATCATGCCTTTTACACCTCCGGCCCTTTGCCTTACTGCCTGCCACTTGTCACCATAATAGGTTTTGTCCAAATGGATGTGCATATCGTGGAAAGAGGGTAGCATCAAAAGCCCTTTTGCGTCGATAGCATCGGAAGCATTAATATTGCAACTTATAGCCTTGATCTTCCCGTTAGCAATCTGAATAGAAAATAGGCCTGTCGTTGTTGAAATCACATGGCCACCAGTATCGTACTCAAAGCCCGTTTCTAGCAACACATTTTTTAATGTATAGTTTTTTTGCATCGCGGAGTCGCTCAATAGGTTTTGGTTCACCATTTTATGTCGGTTTTCTGCAAATAACATTGCTGGTATAAGTGTCGAACCCGCAAGTGCTAACGTAGAGTTTCTAATAAATTCCTTGCGGGTAAAGGCCATTGATTTCATAAGCGCATAGTTGTCTAAAAAAAGCATCTGGTATTGTAGGTTACAAACCTATAGGACTGTCGTGCTATTTTTGCTGGGAGATATCTGCCATTTCTTGTGTAATTTATCTATTTTTCATTTTCTTCTTAACAAACTTATTGTCTCCCCCGCTTGACGATTGTCTCTAAAGTCACTGGGACTGGTACCTATCTGCAGTTTAAAGAAATTCGAAAAATAAGCTTGATCTGCGAATCCCAACTCAAAGGCAATTTCTTTGATGGATCGTTCGGAGCTTTGTAAGAGCCGTTTTGCTTCAATGTTTATTCGTTGGTGGATAAGCTGTGTAGCTGATATTTTTAAATGCTTTTTACATAGAATATTAAGATAATTAGGTGAAATATTAAGTTTTTCGGCATAAAATGCAACCATTTTCTGTTCCCTGAAGAATTCGTCAATGAGCATATTAAATTTAGCAAGTCGCGGAACAGATTGATAAACCTTGAATTCGGTGAACGCAGACTCTGCTTCTCGACTTACAATCGCGGCAATGACGCCCGCTCGGGCACTAATTAAAGGAATAAGTGAGTTTTCTCTTTTCAATTCTTGTTTGACGGATTCAAATTCATAAAGTAATTGTGCAAAGGAATCTGCAGAGAGATCAATGACAGGATGGTTTTGATAATTGGTAAAAGAAAAGCGAAAAAAAGGTGCAAAATGTTCAAAGAGAGGGCGCTCAATCATGAGTTGGTAAGCTATAGTATCGGCATAGATATGCCACTTGTGCATTTGGCCTGGAAAGAGAATATGGACCTGATGATCTTTTATCCTATAGTCGATAGAATCGATGGTATGTACGCCAGAAGCTTTATGGAACAGATTAATGATAAAAAAATCATGCTTATGCGGTTTTTCGATAAGCCGTTCGCCATGGAGTTCGTTAAATAGGAGTTCTTCCCGTCCTGCTGTCTGTTCTTTTCGGAAACCATCCAGACCAATAACTGGCACCGAAATTTTTGAATTTCGCTTTTCCATAGAATATCTTATCAAATCTAAAATACAAAATACCTTCGAGTATTTGGGGATACGTGGTATTATAGCGCTTTCTTTCAATTGAGGATAGCGTTATTAGCAGGAGTGTTAGTTAAAATCGGGAGAATATCGGCTAAAATAAACCTATATATAATGAGCTTTTGTGATTAATTTTATAAATGTCAGGGAGACATCAATGAAGAGTGTCAGTCATGTAGCTAAGCACACTCAATTGTGCCGGGCAATACGTAAACCGAAGATTATGAATACACGAAATAGATAATATTATGAAAAGATATAAATTACATGTCGCAATACTTTTTACGATTTTTATCAAAACGATAGATGTCGCGGTAGCGCAAGGTGGAGATCAGATATTGGATGGAATTGGTGAGACAGGAATGGTGGCCCGTTATGTCTTTGATGGGGATTTAAAAGATTGGTCAAGAAATGGTCTGCATGGTAAATTTCAAGGAGAGAAAGCATTATTTGTAGCTGATAAGCAATTTAAAAAGGTATTGTCTCTAGCCGGGGGAAAAGATGATTTTGTCGTATTACCGTCGCAAGTACTCTCGGATTTGGAGTCTATTAGTATAACAGGCTGGTTGTACTTGAGGGCAGCGCAGCCTGAACAATATCTTTTTGACTTCGGACAAGATCTTGCGAGGCATTTTGCAGTAACACCGACAGGAACAGCGCAAAAAGCTGGATATTTGGGTGTTATTTCTCAAAAGAAGACTGAAGTAAAAAGTGCAGCGTCTCCTTCGGTTCCGTTGAACAAATGGGTGCATCTGGCCATTGTGGTCGATGTTACTACAGGGTCTTTACAAACGTATTTGGACGGAAGGCCCGTTGGAGAAGTCAAAAATATTCCGCAAGAACTGAGCGCAGTTTTTGGACAGCCGGGAAGCAAAAAGAAATTACAGATTGGAAAGCCCCTATTGGGCGGCAATTCGAGTTTAAATGCTTTGCTCCATGATTTCAGGGTCTATCGGGTGCCACTTAGTCGAGCCCAGATTGCCACGATATATGGCAATGCATTGAAAGGTGTACACGAAGATACAAGCACCAAAGGCAAGCCCGAGGATGATTTAACTAGATTTCCGATGAATAAAGCAGAATTGTATAATGCTTATTTAATTGGAGTCGCAGATGTCAGCGTAGAAACGGAGGTTGGAGAATTGCCACGATTGCCTAATTATGTCGTCGGTACTTATAAAGATGGTATGGTAGGGCCGAAAGTACGGGTGCTATGGCCGTCTCCAACCGATAATAGCACAGTTTTACAGCAGACAGCCTACACGATAACTGGACGTATCCCCGGAACGGATCTTCAACCAAAAGCAATTGTTAGTGTCAAGGGAAAGATAAAGTCTAGCATCCCTAACTTAAAATTGGAATCCTTCCATTTGGATCAGGTGACTCTTAATGTAGACGAAGGACATCATCACACCAAGTTTATTGAAAACCGTGATAAGTTTATGGATACATTGGCTACATCAGATCCCAATTCTTTTCTTTATATGTTTCGTCACGCTTTTGGACAAAAGCAACCAAAGGGTGCAAGGCCTCTGGATGTATGGGATAGCCAGGATATCAAATTACGAGGTCATGCAACTGGACATTACCTAACAGCAATTGCGCAAGCTTACGCCAGTACAGGGTATGACAAAGCCCTTCAAGTAAAATTTTTGGGTAAAATGGATACGATGATCAATGAACTTTACGCTTTGTCAAAATTGTCGGGTGTACCGAAGCAATCGGGGCAGGCATATGTCGCTGATCCAGCGGCAGTGCCTATTGGTCCTGGTAAATCAGCGTATGACTCTGATTTGAGTGATGAAGGAATTCGTACAGATTATTGGAACTGGGGACTTGGATTTATTAGCGCCTATCCTCCCGACCAGTTTATAATGCTTGAACATGGAGCTAAATATGGGGGGCAGAAGAACCAGGTTTGGGCACCTTATTACACCCTGCACAAGATCCTGGCCGGTCTGATGGATGTTTATGAAGTAAGCGGAAATAAAAAAGCATTGGAAATCGCACAAGGCATGGGTAACTGGGTGTATACGCGTTTAAACAATATCCCGACCAAAACATTAATCAACATGTGGAATACCTATATCGCAGGTGAGTTTGGAGGGATGAACGAAGTGATGGCAAGGTTGTATCGTGTTACGGGTGAACAAAAATATTTAAAAACCGCCCGTTTATTTGATAACATTGATCTGTTTTACGGTAATGCAGCACATACACATGGACTGGCAAAAAATGTGGATACTTTTAGAGGATTGCACGCCAATCAGCATATCCCACAAATTGTAGGCAGCATGGAGCTATACCGTGTATCAAATGACCCTCAATACTATAAGGTAGCCGACAATTTTTGGTATAAAGTCACCAGCGATTATATGTATAGCATTGGTGGCGTGGCGGGGGCGAGGAATCCGGCCAATGCCGAATGTTTCATTAGTCAACCGGCAACATTATATCAAAACGGATTTTCTGCAGGGGGCCAAAATGAAACCTGTGCAACCTATAATATGCTGAAATTGACGAGTGATTTGTTTATGTTCGATCAGCGTGCAGAGCTGATGGATTACTATGAACGTGGACTATATAATCACATCTTAGCTTCCGTTGCAGAGAATAGTCCAGCAAATACCTATCATGTTCCTTTGCGTCCTGGTTCAATCAAACAATTTGGAAATGCAGATATGCACGGGTTCACCTGTTGTAATGGGACGGCTATAGAGAGCAGTACCAAATTGCAGAATACGATTTATTTTAGAAGTAAAGATGATCAATCATTGTATGTTAATTTGTATATCCCTTCTACTTTGCAATGGAAAGAGCGGGGAATCAGGATTGAACAACAGACAAATTTTCCAAAAGCAGATCATACATCGTTGACCATACGCGGTAATGGCAAATTCGATCTTCATGTTCGGGTACCAAGTTGGGCGACAAAGGGATTTTTCGTTACTATAAATGGAGTTGACCAAAAAATTGCCGCCGATCCTGGAACTTATCTTAGCATAAACCGTAACTGGAAAGATGGTGATGTGGTTAAGCTAAAAATGCCCTTCGATTTCCATCTCGACCCGGTTATGGATCAGCCGAACATCGCAAGCCTATTTTATGGCCCCGTTCTCTTGGCGGCTCAGGAACGTACCGCAAGAAAAGATTGGCGTAAAGTAACTTTAGACGCTAAGGATATTGGTAAATCTATTAAAGGAAACCCAGAAACATTGGAATTTTATATAGACGATGTGCTTTATAAACCGTTTTATGATACCTATGGGCGTCATTCGGTTTACTTGGATGTGAGTTTAAAGTAACGGTAAAAAGGTACACCTTGTCATTTTCTTAAGCTGACAAGGTGTATTTTTCTTGACACTAATCTTCCTCTGCATGCAGTTCGAAAGACAGCTTAACGAGGTCTTGACCTGCAAACTTGGTTTCATAATTTGACAAGTTCCAGTCTGTGCGTGTAATGGTTGCTTTGGTGGAAGCATCTTTTAATTTCCTTAATACAAAGAGCACTTGCTTTTCGCCAGCATTGACGACGCCGGCGGTAAAGTAGGTGATTATTCCGGTTGTTTCTGTAGCATCACTAATTGTTGTTCCATCGGCATATTTTGTTTCACGCGTCTGAAATATCGCACCGTTTTCACCAGTGGTGTTAGGATTTAAAATAAATGATCCGCCTAATAGGAATGCTTTGTAGTAATCTGCAGTAGCCTTATTAAGGATGTACTGATTTTGAATCTCCTGCGCTGATGTATCGTATTGTTTAAATTCAATCTTATAAATTTTGGATGGATGCAGGTGCGCATGACCACCGGATAGGGCTTGACCTTTTTCGTTGAAGTTGAGGGTCATGGGTTCTGCATTGCTCTTGTCAGCTAGATCGTGAAAATGGTTTCCATGCGCTGTTCCAGTTACTTCTGTGAAGACAAGTTTAAAGCTCGGTTTTACATCGGCGGCCGTAATCGTTAATGCTGATTCTGCTGTAGTCGCATTTCCGGCTTTGTCGGTGACTGTAAGATGAAAATGATAAGCCCCAGCAGGAGCATCGGCAGGAACATCAATGTGTTCATGGAAGGTAACATTTTTTACGCCGATATATTTACCGTCAGTAAAGGCTTTTGTGAACTTATAAGAGCCACCACCTTCTTGATGAACCTCAATTTCGATTTTAGCAATCAGTGCTTCGGCAACAATATCACCTTCAAGATGAAGATCTGATCCCGCTTGGACAGTTTTGTTATTGCCACTGCCGATTTCAAGTGTGCCTATCTGGGGTTTTGCAAGTGCTGGGATTTCATCGTTGTCTTTCTTACAGGACGATAGGAAGCCTAAAAGAATTGTACTTAACAGGAAGAAGAAGCGAATGTTTCTAGTTTTCATGTAAAATGGATTTAATTAAATTGAGTTGATAAATATGTATGGTATTACTCGAGTATACGGATGCTGATTCCCTTCTGACTGCTCCATCCCGCCAAGTCAGTCACCTGAATCATAAAATGATAATTACCCGGATCGATATCTGCTGGCACATCGATTTTTAATTCGGCATCATATTGCTGTGGCTGCCCCGGAATATTAACTGTCTTGACCAAAGTGAAGGGCTTGATGGGCGTTTTGATCGCCTCAACCGTACATTCGCCGATTTCAGTGCTATGCGAATGATGGTCAAAATTATGGTGTACGTCAATGCTATAGCTCCCGAGCGCGACGTTATCAGATAGCTTACTGCGGAAAGTAAAACTTGTGCCTCGTTTAATTGTGCTGCATTGTTTTGGGAAAGCCGTTTCCGAATCGATGGCGATGGTGGGTTTTTCGGTATCAATGCTTTCCTTATCTTTTTTACAGGCAACGGCCATCGTAAGTAACACCGCGATAAGTGTATATTTTTGGACTGTTTTCATAGGAGATAGTTTCAATTTTAAATTTTTATTCATTCGTATATCTTTTATTGGTATGCATGTCTGTGTGACGCTAGGTTATTCATTTGTCTTCGTTAAAAATTGTGTAAGAGTTCACTGTACACTTCGATTTACGTAAATCATTGCGATCAAAGGCTTATTTAAAGATGCTATCTTTCGTTAATGTTATTTTTATTCTTTATTCACGGTGGCTCATGTTATGATCGGGACTGTTTTCCAAAGGGAACTCCAATGGATAGGATAAAATTCCTTCCCTGTTCAGGCAAAGAGATCAGCCGATAAAAGCTGGTATGATCCATATATTTCTTGTCAAATAGATTTTGAACCTGTAAGCGTAATTGAAGGACAGATCCCGAAAACCGAAGTTGTGTTCCTGCCCGGAAGTTGAAGACCTGATAAGCTGCTGTGGACTCTTCTGGTGGAACAACGTGATACTGCGCTGCTATCCATTTGCAATCGACGGAAAGGTAGGTCTCTTTAAAATGTTTGCTATTTTTTGCTGTCCAGCTGATGTCCATCAACGCTGAAGGTGCCGGAGAGAAAGGAAGTGTATAGCCTTTCTTTGCACCCGATAGTTGTTCCGATCGAACATATTCACCCAATAATTCTACTTTCCATTGTTTCAGAGGCTGGTAGCTGAGTTTCAATTCTGCTCCATAACGGCGAACACGGCTTTCCATATATTCAAAGATTTGATTGCCGGCACCATAATATTGATCGTAGCTTGACGTGGGATTAAGATAGATATAATTGGAAAAGTAATTAAAGAATGGCGTAAAGGCGACCAAGACTTTTCTGGGACTCCAGGTCAAGGATAAATCCAGTTGATAGGACTGTTCGGGAGACAATGATTGATTGCCTCTTTCATAACTGAAGTAGTGATAGTTGACACCATTGGCGCCAAGCTCCTGTGCAATGGGGGCCCTGAAACTTTTTCCTACATTAATTTTTGTTTCTAGATCTCCGAATTGATGTGCCGCTCCTATAGACCAAACCAGGCTATTGAAACGACGACTGAGCGCCGAAGCCCGAACTATTCTGCCCGACTGATTATCTTCCAGCTGTGATTCGAACCAATCCTGATAAGGTGATGTCTGAATATGGCTGTAATCGTAACGCAATGCCCCATATATCATGGTTTCGTCCGCGAGTTTGTATTGATCATAGACGAATAGGCCCATTGCCTTTTGGCGAAAACTGGGGATAAGGAAGCTCCAACCATCAATACGGTTATCCTGATACTCTCCATTTGCGCCAATGGTAAGTCGATGTGTGGCCAAATCAAATTGGTCTTTTACAGTGATACTATAGACCTGTTTCTCATATAACCTTTCCAAATTGATGGGAATAGTCATATCTTTTGGATAAACAGGGGGCATATAACCATGCGCGGTGTAATTGTTATATTCTTGCCGGTAATTTTTCTGATAGCCCAGGTCTATCCAAAGCTTATGCTTATCCAGATCGATAAAGTTGCGGTTAATAAGTTTCAGGTGATTGACCGTCTGGCTTGGGAAACCAATGTCACGACTGGATTTGTCATAAAGTACTATATCTACGCCCCTTGGTTCCAAGCCGTGCGCATTGGCAAAGAAGCCAAACTTTGTATGATAATTACTCAGGTAGAAAATCGAAGAAAAACGATCTGATAGATATCCGCCGCGTAGTTGAAAATGTGTCTCTCGTCCCGCAGTGTTACGAACATGCCGATCTTTCAGACGTACCGCATAATTGTAAACATAGACTGTATCTGTGGGGACACGGTAATCGCCATATTCCAGATGCGTGAATCCGCCTCCAAATACCCAATTCCCTTTTCGGCCCTGTGTTTGTAGAGATCCGCCAAAAGTCGCGTTGTTTGACTTTGTCAATAGGTTAAACTGCCCCTTAAAACCTGTCTCCTGTAGTTCCGCTGGCGGTGATAGCCGAATGACACCACCAATGGCATCTGAGCCATACAAAAATGAGCTGGCCCCCTTTAGTACCTCGGCACTCCCTACACTGAATTGATCGATTTCCAATCCATGATCCAATCCCCACTGTTGTCCTTGATGTTTAATTCCGTTTTCTACCGTAGCGACACGATTGAATCCGAGTCCTCGAATCTGAGGTTTGGACTGATTGGCACCTATGCCTATGGCATTGACACCAGGAAGTCGGCTTAATGTCTGCATTAAACTTCCCGCCTGGTATTTTTGTATAGAGTCGGCAGTCAATAGCTGGATCGATAATGCTCCTTCTGCTGCCCGGTGATAACGTCGCCGGCCAACTTTTACTTCTTCAAGATCGATGCTTTTTTCCTGCCCGTAAGATGGGAAAAATAGCTGTTGTGCTGCGATAAGTGAAAAAATGATATACCTATTCATCTATGTGGATTCGATTCGTAAAGAGTAATCTGTGCAATCAATATGTATTACAATTAATATGTATTGCAATTAAGTTGCAACAAATATACGTAAAAAGACTTTAAAAGCAATTAAGTTGCGTTTTTGATTTGTGTTATTCTCGTCTTTCCCTCTACAGTGGCAAAGTTTTTGTTACTTTTTAGCGCCTTCAGGGCACAAAAAAGCTTATTTTACCACGTACTACAACGATTATATATGAAGTTAAGTGAAGAATATTTCAGTAAAGTTGCTGCATTGCAATCTGCTGAACCTCAATTGACAATTGATCTGTCGAAACCCATTACACCAGATATATGGCTTGATGCTCTCATTCATTTTGAGTATAATATGCAGCAGCCCAGTGCAACCACTCTTTACGATGCATTGTTTGAAAAAGGAACTGATTTTGCTGCAAATGTCTATTTAAACGATGAGG
>Ga0308156_1000568_pt1 | contig 68766 bp, 68 predicted proteins | sample PhyAR2_FD_201041 | JGI IMG/M metagenome (GOLD analysis project Ga0308156, IMG submission 201041) | Phyllosphere microbial communities from UC Gill Tract Community Farm, Albany, California, United States - DLSL A.R2 | ecosystem: Host-associated > Plants > Phyllosphere > Unclassified | place: USA... | reverse complement strand
AAGTTCATCTTTAAGCTGTCAGTAAGCCAAATTAAATTTTCCGTATCCTTGCAAGCCTCTCTGGACTTAGTTAAAGGTTTTAAAATATTATAACGAAAAAAGTGTCATTCGTCAAAGATTTTTTTTAATGATTGGCTCTAATTTTTTTCAAATTTGGGAAACTGACAATTAAACTCACGATAATCAAGATGAAAAATAGAGCTAAAATAATTGAAGTTCCATGACTCGTTCCAACTTTGAAGCCATTGAGTCCTTGGAAAATTGAAAGTGTCGTTGCGACAACTGCTGTTGCCACCGCACCAATAAATTGTTGCAAAGTATTGACCAAAGCATTTCCATCAGAAAGTTGGTCAGTAGCTAAAGTGCTCAAGCTACAAGTCATTAAGTTACTATATGAAATCCCAAGGCCTAACATCAAGACAATGTGTGCCACCAAGAGTAAAGCAAGGCTTTTTGTTGGTAAAAAAACGAAGAGCAAAGCAAGACCAAGAGCTGCTAAAATCAAACCAGTTGTAATTGGTTTTCTGGCACCAATTTGGTCCAAAACTTTCCCAGAAATTGGTGCTAAAACTGCGCCAATCAAAGCTCCAGGAAACATAAATAGTCCCGCCACTGATGAACTAAATCCCGCAGAAACTTGAATAAAACTTGGTAAAACAAAAGATAGACCTAATAGCAAAGCTTGATATACTAAAAGACTGAAAATTAGCGCCACAAATCGGTGATTTTTCAAAATTCCTAAATCAATTAAACTTTCTTTGCGGTTGAATTGAACAAACAAGAAAGCTCCAACCAATCCTACAATAAAGAGTAAGGCGAAAGTCATTAAATGCTCTGCACTTAGAGCCGAAATGAAAGCAAAGAACATGATTGATAATGCAATAACTGGACGAAGCGCCAATTTCTTGGGCGTTTTTGCCCCTTCTCTTGGAAGACAAGCCAAACCAAGCACTAAAGAAATTACCACCAAAGGTAAAAGGAAAATATAGATATAACGCCAATCAAGCGAATTAGAAATAATTCCTCCATAAGTTGGGCCAATAGCCGGAGCGATGGAAGTCGTTAAAGTCCCAATCCCCATCATCATTCCTCTTTTATGAAGTGGTGCTTTAGTCAAAATCAGGTGGAACATCAGAGGTAAACCAATCCCGGTTCCCACCCCTTGTAAAAGTCGGCCAAATAATAGCATGGCAAAATTTGGTGAGAAACAGTTGGTTAAAACCCCAACTAAAAAGATAAGATTAGCGACCAAGAAAAGTTTTCTTGCTGAAAATCGCTCATTAAAATAAGAAGAGAGCGGAATCGTAATCGCAATCACAAGCAGATAAATCGTCGTTACCCATTGTATTTTTGAAGTAGAAAGTCCAAACTCATTAATCAGCGTTGGGAAAGTCACATTCATCGCCGTTTCAATCAAAACGCCAGAAAATGACAAAATCCCTGTAGCAATCACTGCCCCCAATAAGTGGAAATGGTTGTTTTTATTCATGCAATAAAATCTCCTAAAACTAAACAAAAAGAGACGAAATTATTATCCTAAAATAATAATTTCGCCTCTGTATAATTCAACATAATTTATGTTATCTGTACGAAAGTTATAACTTGTCTATTATATCTATAAATCTGATAAAATGCAAGCCTTAACTTGTTAATCCTATGATACAAGAATTTATTTAAAGAAACAGGAGAGAATCAATAAATTCCGACTTTAGTCTGATTTTAGTAAATTTTCAAATAATTGATAGGTTTCGTCAGAGAAATTTGATATAATTAAGTCAAATAGCTGAGCTATTCACTAAAGGAAAGGAAGGCAAATTCATTCTCTAAAATTTTGTTTTGAATTGAATTTGTTTGTAAAAGAATACATGGGAATTATTAAAGCTGCAACAGGTTCACTCGGTGGGGCGTTGGCTGACCAATGGCTTGAGGTCATTGAGCCAAATGAAATGTCAGACCAAACGGTTTTCACTAAGGGAATTAAAGTAAGAAAAGATGCAAAACGTGGTTCTAATCGTAAAGGAACCGAAGACGTAATTACTGACGGTTCTATCGTTCACGTTTATGAAAACATGATGATGATTCTTGTGGATGGTGGTAAAATTATTGATTACACCGCTGAACCTGGATATTATACTGTCAAAAACGACACTGCGCCAAGTCTTTTTAATGGTGATTTGCGTGATTCAATTCAAGAAAGCTTCTTCCGTTTCAAATTTGGTGGAACAACTCCTCAAAAACAAGAAGTTTATTATGTCAATCTTCAAGAAATTAAAGGCATTAAATTTGGAACAGCGACACCTCTTCAATACTTTGATAATTTTTATAATGCAGAGCTTTTCTTGCGTACACATGGAACTTATTCAATAAAAATCACTGACCCTCTTGCTTTTTACGCAAACGTCATTCCTAAAAATGCTGACCATGTCGAAATTCAAGAAATTAATGACCAATATTTGGCTGAATTTTTAACGGCTTTAAATACGTCAATTAACCAATATTCTGCTCAAGGCGAACGGGTTTCATTCTTAACTTCAAAAAGTATGGAGCTCAGCAAATACATGGCCTCTGTTCTTGATGAAGATTGGAAACAGTTGCGAGGAATGGAAATTGTTTCCGTTGCTGTCGCTAGCATTTCTTACACTGATGACAGTCAAAAATTAATTAACATGCGTAATCAAGGCGCAATGCTTGGTGACCCTTCTATCCGTGAAGGTTTTGTCCAAGGAGCTGTTGCTCGTGGTCTTGAAGCCGCTGGTTCAAACACTGGTGGTGCGACAAATGCCTTTATGGGAATGAATATGGGTGGACAAAATCTAGCTGGTTTTTCACAAACTAACCAAGCTCAAATGCAAGCCCAAGCAGAGAACAAGGCCGATACTTGGACTTGTCCTGAATGTAATACTAAAAATACCGGTAAGTTCTGTTCAAATTGTGGGCAAGCTAAACCCTCAGCAACTCCTGTTATGCCTGAATTAAATATGGCTTGTAACGAGTGTGGAGCAGTCGTTAATTTGGCGAATGGTGTTCCTAAATTCTGTCCTGAATGTGGTAAGCCTTTTGTGGCCAAAGCGCTCTAAGACATGTAAATAATGATTTAAGATAAAGTAGTTCTAACTTAGGGCTGCTTGTCTTTGCGTATTTTTAAGAATTTATTTCTGATGAAAATTCTTTTAGTTTCTAACTAAATTTCCCCTGCTAAATAAGCAGGTTTCATAACTTAAAAGTAAGGAGTAACGATGAGCGAAAGCCAAGTTCTTACACATAAATGTCCCAATTGTGGAGGTCCACTGCTTTTTGAACCCAAAAATCAAAAATTTCACTGTGAATATTGTGGTTCAACATTTACGGAACAAGAAGTTTCTGATTTTGAGGCCAAGCAAGAGGCAGCAAAAGTTACTGACAGTCCTATCAGCTCTGTCAGTAACGCTGAAACGACTGACGAAAAGGAAAAAATTACTGACAGCGACCAAAAAAGAGCTGACGAAAACACTGACGAAGAAATTGGACTATTTCTCTGTCCATCTTGTGGTGCAGAAATCGTCACTGATGCGACAACGGCTTCAACTTGGTGCTATTATTGTCATAATCCGGTTGTTCTGACCGAGCGATTGTCTGGTAAATTTCTCCCCGAAAAAATTCTCCCTTTTCAAATTGAGAGAAAAGCGGCTGAAGAACAATTTTTAGACTGGGTGGGCAAGAAAAAATTTGTTCCCAAGGCCTTTTTTGACAAAAAACAAATTCAAAATCTGTCAGGCGTTTATTTCCCCTATTGGACTGTTGATGCTGAATTATCTGGCGGTATTTCGGCGCAAGCCACCAATTTACGCGTTTGGATAGTTGGAGACACTGAATACACTGAGCATTCTCAATATGAGATTCAGCGGGGCGGAGAGACAAAATTTAAGGATTTAATCAAAAATGCCTTGAAAAAAAATCTGTCAGACAAGATGGTTGGCGCCGTTCAGCCTTTTGATATGACTGCTGCTATTCCTTTTAAAAATCAATATCTTTCTGGCTTTTTAACTGAAAAACGAGATATTGAATTCCCTGATATGAAAGAAAATGTTGAGCGGGAATTTCGTCAATATGCTGACGGATTAATGGAATCAACAATTGTCGGTTATACTTCTGTCAGTAATTTACAAAGTAATCAGCAGATTAAAAATATCGATGAAGATTACGTTTTACTCCCAATCTGGCTGGTTACTTATAAAGAAGTTGGCAATGACCGTCTCTTTTATTACGCGATGAATGGTCAAACTGGTAAGGTAGCCGGACTTCTACCCATTGATAAGAAAAAACTTTGGACAGTTGCCATTGGAATCTTTATTCTAGTGCTTCTTCTTGGAATTATTGTGGGGTATTTGCTATCATGAGAAAAAAATTAGTCATTCTTTCTTTATTTTTCTTAAGCTTCTTCTTTTTACTCATTGCACCAAAGACAGCAGCGGCGACGTTCTCATCAGGAGTTGAAGATAATCTTCAGCTTTTAGGTGGAAATGTAACCCTCCTTGAACAAGAAGCTCAGAAATTGGCCAATGAAACAAAAGCGGGTGTCTATGTTGTCACGACAGATAGCTCTACCCCTGCCAGTCAAATGGCAAAAACTTATCTGGCTGATAAAGTAGGCGCTAAAAACAACGGTGTCGTTTTGGTCATTAACATGAACTTACGTAAAGTTTATATTTGGGCAACAGGAAATCTTAAATACTACTTGCCTTCAAGTCGAATTGAAAAAACCTTAGACATTGTCCAACCCGAATTGACTGACAATAATTATTATCAGGCTGTCAGTGGATTTTTTGACCAAGTTTCTAAATATTACCAAGCAGGAATTCCAACATCAAGAAAGTATTCTATCAATTCCGAAACAGGAGCTGTAACTTTCCATCGCAGCTTTCAACCCTTATCAATTTTGATTGCTCTTATCATTTCTTTGATTGCAGCTGGTGGCTTCGTTTGGACCATCTATCGTCGTTATCAAATGAAAGACGCTCATGCCGTATGGCGCTATGATTACGGTCGAAATGGTAATTTAGAACTCCATCAACGTGAAGATATTTTAGTCAATACATTTATAACTACAAGAATTATCCCTCGTCCTTCTTCTGATAACAATAATTTCAGTGACGGTTCTGGTGGCGGACGTTCTTTCTAAATAAAAAGGAATCACAAAATGATTCCTTTTTATTTTTGAATAATTTTATATTCCCCAGATTTTAGATTTCCCAGTGAATATTGACCAATTGACCAACGAATTAATCGAAGCGTTGGGAAACCAACCGCTGCCGTCATTCTTCTAATTTGCCGATTTTTTCCTTCTTTGATTGAAATTTCAACCCAGCTTGTCGGAATTGCCTTTCGTTCACGAATTGGTGGAGTTCGTTCCCAAAGCCAATCAGGTTCATCAATTAATTTTACTTTAGCAGGCAATGTTTTTCCATCTTTTAATAGAAGACCTTTTTGCAACTTTTGCGCTGCTTCTGACGAAAATTCTCCCTCTACTTGAACCAAATAAGTCTTGTAAGATTTTGATTTTGGGTCTGTCAGTAAATGATTGAGCTTTCCATCATCTGTCAGTAAAAGTAGACCTTCACTATCTTTATCCAATCTTCCAGCAGCATAAACATTTGGTATTTTAATATAATCTTTTAAAGTTTTCCGACCCTCTCCGTCAGTAAATTTTGTTAGTACATTATAAGGTTTATTAAATAATATAATCATAATTTTTTTGCAAAAGTTCATCTTTCTCAAATCTATTTCTATTAATTATTTTACCAAAAAAAATTATTATTAGCTTACAAACAGAGTCATAGCTAAGACTGGTGGAGGAATTTTAATTGATTTACTGCTTTAAGACCAATAATAGAATTAAATATTAGAATATTTAATATTAGTATAAGCCCCTAATAAAATAATAAAAAACTCCCGTTTAAAATGAAAGTTTTTTATTTTAGAGTAAAAGGAAGTTTTTTACTAAGCATTCGTTTCTTCTCTTTTTGAGTTTTTTATGTTTCCATAACAAAATAATGAAAATAAGACAAGTAGTAATAAACTGACGACTAATAATATCCTTGTTCAAGGATAGTAATCCTTAGAACATTCTTTCTTATAATGGTTTTGTTATAGACAAATTAAATTTTGAAACTTTTTATTTGTTAAATATTTTTAGTTGTAAAGCTACGACTTTGCATCACTTTTAAAATTGCAGCAACAGTATCTAGTGATGTGAAAAGTGGAATACCGCGACTAATTGCTTCTTGACGAATACGGAAACCATCGGTAGCCGTTGTTAATGAGGCACGAGTATTTCCCATTGTATTCACAACTGCTTGAACGCGTCCATGACGGATATCTTCAACTAATGTTCCTTCTTCATCTTCTCCACCAGCTAGTTTTTCAACTTCACGGACATAAAGTCCATTTTCCTTAAAGAATGCAGCAGTTCCTTGAGTTGCAACTAATGAATAACCTATTTCTGCGAAATCTTTAGCAAGTGCTAGCGTTTCTTCTTTATCTTCATCAGCAACTGTGAATAAGACCGAACCATAATCTGCCATGTGCAGTTTAGCGGCTTCAAATGATTTATAAAGTGCTTTTTCAAGGGTCACATCTGAACCCATTGCTTCACCTGTTGATTTCATTTCTGGACCAAGTAAACTGTCAACTTTTGCTAGTTTTGTAAAGCTAAAGACTGGTGCTTTCACGTGAACCATATCAGGAGTTTCTGCTAAGCCCTCTGTGTAGCCTAAATCCTTCAAGTTTTTCCCTAAAATCATTTGTGTCGCCAATTGTGCCATTGGAATGTTTGTCACTTTAGATAAAAAGGGAACAGTCCGTGACGCGCGTGGATTTACCTCAATGACATAAACTTGTTCTTCAAAAATAACAAATTGAATGTTCATCATTCCGATGCAGTTCAAACCAATTGCTAATCGTTTAGTGTAATCAACAATTGTATCAATAATTTCTTGTGAAAAAGTTTGTGGTGGATAGACAGCCATTGAGTCACCTGAGTGAACCCCTGCTCGTTCAATATGTTCCATAATTCCTGGAAGAAGAACTTCCGTGCCATCACAGATTGCATCGACTTCACATTCACGTCCTTGTAAATAAGAATCAACGAGTACTGGATGTTCAGGTGAAGCTTTTACCGCACGATTCATGTAATCACGCAGGTCTTTTTCATTATTAATGATTTCCATTGCTCGACCGCCTAAAACAAAAGATGGGCGAATAAGGACTGGATAACCAATTTTATTGGCGTTAGCAACAGCTTCTTCTTCATTTGTTGCTGTAGCTCCTGGTGGTTGTGGAATCTCTAAATCTTGTAATGCTTTTTCAAATAAATCTCTGTCCTCAGCACGGTCTAAATCTTCAACTTGCGTTCCTAAAATTTTAACCCCAGCTTTAGAGAGAGGTTCCGCTAAATTGATAGCTGTTTGTCCGCCAAATTGAACAATCACGCCTTCTGGTTGTTCTAAGTCAATGATATTCATCACATCTTCAAAAGTTAGTGGTTCAAAATAGAGCTTATCTGAAATTGAGAAATCTGTCGAAACGGTTTCTGGATTAGAGTTGATGACAATTGCTTCTTTTCCAAGGGCTTGAAGTGCTTTTACACAGTGAACTGTCGCATAATCAAATTCAACTCCTTGTCCAATTCGGATGGGACCTGAGCCGAGTACAATTATTTTCTCTTTGCTTGAACGTTTAGATTCATTTTCCCATTCATAAGTTGAATAGAAGTAAGGTGTTGAGCTTTCAAATTCAGCTGCGCAAGTATCAACCATTTTGTAAACTGGAATAATTTGATTTTCTTGTCTACGACGTCTTACTTCTTCTGGACTAACGTTCCATAATTTGGCAATCTGACGGTCAGAAAATCCATTTTTCTTAGCCGTTTTTAAGAGTTCTGGTTCAAATATATTTACTTTTAATTGGTCTTCAATTTCGACGATATGGAGTAATTTATCAAGAAAGAAAATATCAATCTTGGTTAAATCAGCAATTTCTTCAATCGGAATTCCACGACGAATCGCTTCTGAAACATAGAAAAGTCGGTCATCTTGTGTTTTAACCATTTTTTCATAGAGGATTTCATCATCTGCTTCTTGTGCTTCTTGTAAATCATTATGAAAAACACCAATTTCAAGTGAGCGTACAGCTTTTAGAAGACTTTCTTCGATATTACGTCCAATTGCCATGACTTCGCCTGTTGCTTTCATTTGTGTTCCCAGGTGACGGTCCCCATTTTCAAATTTATCAAATGGGAAGCGAGCGATTTTTGCTACAACGTAGTCAAGTGCTGGTTCAAACATGGCATAAGTTTTATTAGTGACTGGATTAATGATTTCATCTAGTGTCATCCCAATCGCAATTTTAGCAGACATTTTTGCAATTGGATATCCTGTTGCTTTAGAGGCTAAGGCTGATGAACGACTTACCCGTGGGTTAACTTCGATTACTCGATATTCATAAGAATATGGGTCAAGGGCAAGTTGAACATTACATCCCCCTTCAATTTTTAGGGCACGAATAATATTTAGTGAAGCGTCACGAAGCATTTGATATTCGTTATCTGAGAGCGTTTGGCTTGGTGCAAAAACGATTGAGTCACCTGTGTGAACTCCAACTGGGTCAAAATTTTCCATATTGCAGACAACAATCGCATTGTCAGCAGAATCACGCATAACTTCATATTCGATTTCTTTATAACCAGCAATTGATTCTTCAATTAGGCATTGTGTTACTGGAGAAAGTTTTAGTCCATTTGCCACAATCTCACGAAGTTCTTCTTCGGTATCACAAATTCCTCCACCTGTTCCACCCATGGTAAATGCTGGACGGACGATGATAGGATAACTAATTTTGTCAGCAATTTCAACAGCTTCATCAACCGTTGTTGCAATATCACTGGCACAGAGTGGCTCACCAATTCTTTCACATAATTCTTTAAAGAGCTCACGGTCTTCTGCTTGGTCAATGGCGCTTAATTTTGTTCCAAGAAGTTCAACATTAAGCTCTTCAAGAATTCCTGTTTTGGATAATTCCATTGCCATGTTAAGCCCTGTTTGTCCACCAAGTGTTGGCAATAAGGCATCAGGACGTTCCTTACGCAAAATTTTACTGACAAACTCTAAAGTAATTGGTTCAATATAGACAGTGTCAGCTATTTCTCTGTCAGTCATAATTGTTGCCGGATTTGAATTGACTAAAACAACTTCGTAGCCTTCTTCTTTAAGTGCAAGACAGGCTTGTGTTCCTGCATAATCAAATTCTGCGGCTTGACCAATAATGATTGGTCCAGAACCGATAATCATGATTTTTTTGATATCATTGCGTTTTGGCATTTGTTTTCTCCTTTGTAGTAAAGCATAACTTCGTTGCAAATGATTCACAACCCGCTTCGCTCCTTGCGCACTTTATTTTCAACATTAAAATGTCATAAATAAAGCAAAAACATCTGCCAGAAACCTAGCAGATGTGTCCTAAAATGCCTTAGCAACTTACTGACAGTTCTGTCAGTAACTTTTAAGGATAATATTTCTTGTTCACAACCTTGCTAGCCTCTCTGGACTAGATTAAAAGTTTTATTGTTTATTAGTTTAGCAAAATAATTGAGCTTTTACAAGTTTTAAAACACTTTTCCTTAAGAAATTAATTAAAGTAATTTTTGGATTTCTTCTTCCATTTCTTTAGGTTCCGTTTTTGGCGCAAAACGTTCAATAACATTTCCTTCTCGGTCAATTAAAAATTTTGTGAAATTCCATTTAATGGTCCCGCTAAGTGCCCCTTTTGCTTCTTTTTTCAAAAATTGATAAAGGGGTTGTGCTTCTTTACCATTGACTTTAATTTTTTGAAACATGGGGAAAGTGACTCCATAATTTAACTGACAAAATTCATTGATCTCCGAATTTTCGCCAGCGTCTTGATTAGCAAATTGATTACAGGGAAAACCTAAAATTTCCAATCCTTGGTCTTTATAGTTCTCATACAACTTTTCAAGTCCTTCAAATTGCGGTGTAAAGCCACATTTACTTGCAGTGTTGACCACAATTACAACTTTGCCTTTAAAATCAGACATTGAAACAGTTTCGCCGTTCATTTTAACGGCACTAAAATCATAAAAATTCATTTGATTGCCTCCATGACTTTTATTTAATTATTTATTGACAATACCGATTCTGTCAGTAAAAATTTATGGCTGTCAGTAAAATTTTACTGACAGAAATTTTATCGCTTACTTCTTAACTATTTTTAGTATAACAAATATTGATTTTTAAGCCAAGAACTTGAATTTTATGTTAAACTATTTTTATGAAATATAAAACTCGACGAAGAAAACCAAATCGACGTCAATCCTTGTTAAAACAGCTCATCTTTATTTTCCTAGTTATTTTAGGAATCTTAGTCTATAATAAAATTTTTAATAACCAAGCACAAAAGCCGTCTGAAGCACAACTTCAAGAAATTAATGAACATAAATTCATCAAAGAAATTGCTCCACTCGCTCAAAAATCACAAAAAGAGAGTCAAGTACTAGCTTCTATCACCATTGCTCAGGCCTGTCTTGAGTCTAATTTTGGCAAAAGCGAACTTGCAAGTAAATATCATAACCTTTTTGGTGTCAAAGCATCTGGTGATGTGCCAAAGGTTTCGCTTGCTACGCAAGAATATGAAAATGGTCAGTGGGTCACTGTCCAAGGTGTTTTCCGTGTTTATCCTAATTTTGCTGACTCGGTTTCGGCACACACCCAGCTTTTCCTTTACGGAACAACTTGGAATTCTAAACAATATGCTTCGGTTCTTAGTGCAACTGATTATAAAACTGCTGCTAAAGCCGTTCAAAATTCTGGCTATGCAACAGACCCCACTTATGCTGACAAACTTATCAATATGATTGAAACTTATCATTTAAATCAATATGATAAAAGTTCAAGTATTTAAAAATCACTGACAGATTTTTGTCAGTGATTTTTTTTAAAATTTTAATGTTTTTCAAAAACGCCTTTAATTGACTTGAGAATTTCCATACCGATTACAGCAATTACGGCAAGCCCTGCTGCTACAATCCATTGAGACCAACCAAAAGCAGCTGGAATTGAGAAAATTTCTCTGAGGAATGGAAGAGTAGTCAAGCTGTATAAAGCAAGACAGAAAGTCACAGCCATCAAAACGTACTTATTCGTTGTAAAACCAAGTTTTAAAATATTTTGTGAATTTGAACGTGCAGCAAAAGTTTGCAAAGTACGTGCCAAAATCAAAGTTGTAAAGGCCATAGCCACACCCATTTCAGGTGATGTTTTTTGTCCAACATATTGCGAAATAATCGCCGCAATCCCAATCAATGAACCCCGAATCAAAATAACCCGCATTAACCCATTGGCAAAGATTCCTTCATTTAACTGACGAGGAGCTTTTTCCATAACATCTGGTTCTGCTTTTTCCATCCCTAAGGCAATTGCTGGGACAGAGTCATTGACCAAGTTAATAAATAAAAGTTGCAAAGCAGTAAATGGATTGACCCAGCCCACGACCAAAGCAAAGACAATCGCAATAATCGCTCCTAAGTTTCCAGAGAAAAGGTAACTAATTGATTTTTTGATATTATCATAAACCACACGACCAATTGATACAGCAGAAACAATTGATACGAAATTATCATCAGTCAAAATCATACTTGACGCATCTTTTGCTACATCTGTTCCTGAACCCATTGCAATCCCAATATTAGCTTGTTTCAGGGCTGGAGCATCATTTACACCATCACCAGTCATCGCGGTTACTTGATGCTCATTTTGCCAAGCACGAACAATCCGAATTTTATTTTCAGGAGACACACGAGCATAAACCGAAATCTTTTCTAAATTTTCACGAAGTTCATCCTCAGTCAGTGCGTCAAGTTCTTGACCAGTGAGCGCCATATCTCCTTCGTTCATCAAACCAATATCTTTGGCAATGGCTTGTGCTGTCGTTTTGTGGTCACCCGTAATCATAATCGTTTTAATGCCGGCTTTTTTTGCTTCAGCAATAGAATCATAAACAGCCTCACGAGGTGGGTCAATCATTGCTGACAGACCAATCAGAATCAAATCATTTTCGTCAGTAAGTGTGAGTTCAGTCTTATTATCACTGACAGGTTTGTAAGCATAAGCTAATACACGAAGCGCTTTTTGACTGAAAGCTTCATTTTGAGCTTGAAATTTCTCTTTCAATTCAGGAGTAAATTCTTGCACTTTTCCATCCAAGAAAACTTGATTACAGCGATTAAAGAGTACATCTGGGCCACCTTTAACAAAAATTGTTTTCTGACCTTCAAAATCATTGATTGTACTCATCAATTTACGTTCTGAATCAAATGGAAATTCAGCCAGACGTGGTGATTTTTCTCTTAAATCTTGATATGGATAACCGATTTTATCACTGTAAGCAATTAAAGCCACTTCAGTAGGGTCACCAAGTAGCTGACCTTCTTGTGAAAATGATGAATCATTACAAAGCACCATTGCATTAAGTAACAATTTTTGGTCTGCCTGTGTTAAATCTGTCAGTTCTTTACTGCCTTGCGTTGGCAAGAAAGAATCAACAACGGTCATTTTGTTTTGCGTCAAAGTTCCGGTTTTGTCAGTACAAATGACTGAAGTTGAACCCAATGTTTCTACAGCTGGCAAATTACGCATAATCGCATGCTGTTTTGCCATTTTATTTGTTCCAACAGATAAAACGATTGTAACAACAGATGAAAGAGCTTCAGGAATTGCAGCAACCGCAACCGCAACTGCAAACATGAATGAATCAAGAACAGCCTTTTGCATATCAGCCGTTTGATTTGTCGTAAAGAGTCTCAAAATTTGAACAGCAAAAATTAAAGCACAGAGCGCTAAAATTGCCCAACCTAATTGTTTCCCAAATTTTTCCAATTTTTGTTGAAGTGGCGTTTGTTTAGCTTCCGCAGTTTCCAACATTTGAGCAATTTTACCAATCTCGGTTTGCTCAGCAATTGCTGTTACAAGAAAATCTGCTCGTCCATAAACAACAAGACTTGAACTGAAGACCATATTCTTGCGGTCACCAAGTGCAACTTCTCCCTCAATGACATCCGAAAATTTTTCAACTGGTTCAGACTCACCTGTAAGCATTCCTTCTTCGACACGTAAGTTTTGAACATTAATTAAACGTCCATCTGCTGGAATAAAATCACCGGCCTCAAGTGAAACAATATCGCCAACAACAAGCTCACGCGCAGGAATTGATGTTTTCTCTCCATTACGTAAAACTTTAGCTGAGGGTGCCGACATCTGTCTCAAAGCATCTAAAGAACTTTCTGCTCGTTTAGTTTGCACGACCGCAACCACTGAATTAATCATCAAAACAATGAAAATAACAAGTGATTCAACAAATTCCCCCAAGAAAAGTTGTACAAAAGCAACTAAAAGTAAGATGATAACCATTGGGTCTTTCAAAGTATCAATAAAAAGTTCCCAAGTTGAAGTTTTTTTCTTTTCTTTCAATTCATTGAAACCATCTTTAGCTTGACGATTTTCAACTTCTTTTGGGCTCAAACCTTCGAATTGACTTTTAGTTTCCTCTAAAACTTCATTGACGGATTGATTGTAAGGCTGCATAATGATTCTCCTTTATTTCTAATTGATATCATGAGAGGTTTTACAAAAAAAGACCTCTGCCAGATATCAAAACTGGCAAAGGTCTTGCTAAACATACATAAGTATGTCAACAAAGCCGGTGAGAATCTCACGAATTGACGACTTTGTTTCGGTCTTACCGACGCTACTCCCCTTTGGAATATTTAAGTTACCCTCATTTTATTAAAAATGGGCTTTTTTGTCAAGTTATTTTCTTATTTTTTAAATACAAATCTATGATTATGATTGATTTCTAATAAATTTAATAGCTTCTCGATTCTGTTCTTTTAAATCAATCCCTTGTGCTTTAGCCGCAAAAATACATCCACAATAACATTGACGATAAACATCGTATTCTTTACACATCTCTACTGAACGTTTATAACCATTATTCTTCTTAAAATCACTTGGAAGATAATTCACATCATAAATCTTTTGAATATCAAGACCAATTTCATTAATTAATTGGCTATTCTTCTTTGGTGATAAAGTCAAAGCACTACCAAAATAATCAAAACCAAGTTCTAAAGCCTTCTCAGCAACTATATCCAATCGCATTTCAAAACAAGAGGTGCAACGTTTCCCACCCTCAGGTTCATTTTCTAAATGTTTTTGACGAACCATTTGTAAAAAGACATTTGGTTCATATTCGGCAGCAATAAATTGAACATTATTTCCTGTCCGTTCATTAAAATCTTTTACAAATTGTTCTTGAACCATTTTTCTTCTTGTATATTCAGTTGACGGATGAATATTTGAATTAGCAAAATAAATCGTCACATCGGCTGATTGCGTAAGGTATTCTAATGAATAAGTACTACAAGGGGCACAACAAGAATGAAGCAAAATTTTGGGACGAACAGAATCTCTTTCCCAACTTTCACGAACTTTTTGAAAAACACGATCATAATTTATTTTTTGATTAGGATTCATTTTTTCAATGATATTTAAACTATTTTCCATCATTATATCCTTAAATTCTCTCTATTTCTGTCAATTATTATATCACATTTTGAAATAAAAAATGACCTCTTTCAAGAGGTCACTATTGGTTATTATATCTGTTAAATCAAATTCTTGGAAATTTGAAAAATCTAAGAGATATTGGATAAGATAATTCTACCCATTTTCGAGTTCGCTTTCAATACCATTTATTGGTAACTTTTGTTAATCACAAAAATATCTACTCACTAAAAGAACTATTTTTTCTTCTTCTCGCTAAACTTTTTTCCAATTTTTTATTTTTACTTTTTATAAAAGCCGTAAAAGTTAAACTTGAAACCCCGGTTATTAACCAAGTTTCCCAACCATCTTTAGCATTAAATCTAGCAAATATTGAAATTTCTTTAACTATTTCTTTCCAGAATTCCGTCACTACTTCTTCCACTTCCATGTGTGAATTTGAATAAAAATGAGCACCAATTATTAATAAAAACAAAATACCCCAACCAATTATATAAGACCAATTATTTTTCATCAAAATAATCGGACGCTGATATTTATCCTCTTTTCCCTCATCTTTAAATTCAACTTTTGAAGCTTGCAGCCATCCCACCAAAAATGATAAAAAGAGTAATATAATAGCCACCATTATATTTTCTTCACTCCAAGTCATCGTGATAAAAAACATCAGCGTTGAATACAAAGGCAAAATAATTAATTCAAGTCTGCTAACTTTTTCAAATTCGAACGAATGTTTTGATAACCTAAAAGCCAAATAAAATAATAGGATATAAGATCCAATTTTTAACATAAATACTCCTTCTGCATTCTATATTATATTATAAAATTCAAAATGATTCTCAAACTTTTGAATGGTTTTCATAAAAAAATGACCTTAAACAAATTCCTGATAAGATCAAAAATTGTTTAGATCATTTTAAAAACTGTCATTTATTGAACCATGGAAGTATCCATATAAACTTTAGATATAATTCTGTAACCAGTCTCACTATTTACATCTTTAATCTCTAAATTACCATCAGAATTAATTCTAAATTCGTTAATTAATGTTTTGTTAGCATTATCGGCACCCCCATTAACGGAAGGTGTATAATCGATTTTAAAAGCCTTCACATTTGCGATATTACCATCAGTAACCGTTTCTAAATCATAAACCACATCAATCCCAGGTTTCAACCCCTTTTGTTCAAATAAAACATCTTGAACAGCTACTACCCACATATTTATTTGATTCGTTGTTAATTGATTCTGTTTAATTTCTGGAAAACTTTGTGATACAACTTTCATTGCTGGATAATGTTCAAAATCAATCGCTTCAAGTTCTCCTGAACTATTAACTTTATAAGAGTTAACGGAATCAATTCGTGTCGCAGTATAATCTATTTTTGCTTGATACAAATTATTATCACTTTTAGAAACAGTAATTCGAAGAGGATGAGTATCTTGCATTTGATTGCTCTGCGTGATTGCTACCCATTGCTCAAATTGATTTTCAGTTAAATTTTTTGTATCCACACTCAACTGACTTTGAGTTGTTTCTTCTTGACTGCTACTTGATGTTTGGCTGCTTGAACTTTTCTGGCTTTCATTTATTTCACTAGTTTTTGAAGTCATTTCTTTTTTTGAACTACTTTTTAAACTAGAAGCATTTGTCTTTACTCCATCAGTTTCATTATGTTTTACTAATGCAAAGCTTACTCCACCAATAATTAAAACTGCCACCGCTCCAATAGCAGCAAATTGCCTTTTTGTTAACTTTTTCATCTGATACTCCTCCTAAAATCATTCTAGCTTAAATTAATCTAAAAATCTATTATTTAGATATATTTCTTTGTATTCTTTTCACAATCTAAAACAGAATCTGCTCCATTTAGCCAAACTTATGAATTCAATCAAGAAAAATTATCTTTAATTTTAATGATGAAGCAAATAAAATTAATGACATTCATATAATTGACACTAATAGCACATCTCGTTTATATCCAAATTAGATCCAAATAACTTTACAGAATCATCTGTACTCACCTATTTTAAAGTTTTCTTTGGTGCAGACGCAGAAAACTATAGTTTCCTTCCTGATAAAGATGGAGATACTTGCATAATTAGTGTAATTTCCAATAAAATACTTGCAAATGGTGGAAGTGGAACAGTGGGATTTTATCAAGTTTTGCCAGATGGGTCTTTCTATCTAGTCACTCGTGATTCAACTAACAACACCTATATAAGATATCAATAAAAAGCTAATAAGCTCTTTCTATAACAGAGTTTATTAGCTTTTTTTGCTATAATTATAAGTATGAATAAAAGCAGAATAGAGGCGCTTACTGACGGAATATTTGCCGTAGTAATGACCCTAACAGTTTTAGAATTTAAAGTTCCAGAAGACGGAAACCTTTTTTCACCAAATGTATTACTTATGCTCCTTATTTATATCACTACTTTTGTTGCTCTTGCTTCCATTTGGAACTCACTGCACCATGTAATGACATTTATCAAATCAAATAAAGTTGATGAGTTAATTCTCTGGTCTAATCATTGGATTCTACTTATTGTTTGTCTCTTTCCCTTTTCAACTGTTGCACATGCAGAACATCCGAACTCTTTGACTGCAAGTTTAGCCTATGTTTCAACCTATTTAATTCCTTGGATTAGTTTGATTGTTTTCAGTCAAATAATTTATAAACAATACAATGGGAGTGCTACTCTTCGAAAGAGAAATCTGGAAAGAATTAAAATATTTCTAGTCTTTTTACTACCTGGAGCTCTGATATCACTTGTTTGGTTGTACGCTCTGCCAATAGTGACTATTTTAATGGCAATAAATTGGGGAAGACATAGCAATTTTGATTAAGCGTCTAAACAACGCTTTTTTTATTACCGTTTTGCGATTTATAGATTTCTTGACTCCAAACAATTTATTTCTGAAATATAAATGAGTATTTCCTCAAAACTGACCTTACATAAACGTAAGTTATACCTTCTATTTTCCATATTAAAATAGATAAGTAAAATATATTTTTGTGAGGTATTTTTTTGAAACAACGTTTTGGTTTATCTGGCTATCAACTTAAAATAATAGCAATCATATTCATGATACTTGACCATATTTACCTAGAAGTTCTTCTAGGACTTCCTGGGATACCCGATTTTTCTATCTTAGATATGGCATCCCGATTCGTCTCTCCTCTCTTCTTTTTTCTAATGATTGAAGGGTTCTTTTATACCCGAAGTCGAAAAAAATATCTAACACGCCTTCTAGTTGCTGGAGCAGTCATGGCTCTCGGAAATTTAGTCATACATTATCTCATGAATGTCTCCATAAGCTTTTTTACCATCCTTAATCCAAATATCTTTCTGAGTTTAGCCTGTGGTTTTGGTGCTGTATGGCTCCTTGATACTATTATAGAAAAGAAGAAAATATTGCTGATTTTTCCGCTCATTTTCGTTTCAGCTCTTTCAATATTTACAGAAGCAAGTTTAGTTGCTCTAATCCTTCCATATTTAATGTACGCATCACGTAAAAGTGGAAAAGATTGGATTCTTTATATTGGTACACTACTTTTATCAATCTTATTTCTTCTACAGGCCTTTTCTTTTGACACTTCCATGTCGCTTTGGCAAAGTATTTCTCTTAACCCAGAATTCCTAATCATCACCGTTCTTTTTTTTATTTACCTATACAATGGCAAAAAGGGTGGTCGCTCTTCAACCTTTGAAAAATATTTTTTCTATGGTTTTTATCCAATTCATATCTGGATTTTATTTATTATTGGTCACTTACTAAACCACTAAATAAATTTGAAATAAAAAAACGCTAATCGCAGCGTTTTTTATCCTTAAAGAAGTTAATTTTAGGTTCAAAGCGATAGCAAAAGAACTATTAAAGTTACAAGTGCCGGTAAAGCTTGAACAAATAATATTTTTTTCGTCACTGTCAAAGCACCATAGATTCCAACTAAGATGACAAAAAGCATCGCAATAATAAAAACGGAAGTAGCTGCATTCATTATGGCTAGTAATATAATCATCAAACCAAAACCAAGATTATAAATTCCTTGATTGGAGAGCGCAACCTGCAATGTCTTATTTTTTAATTCAGATTCATCAAAACCAAAAGCGTCAGCTTGTAACTTTGTTCCTCCAAACATCTCAATAAATCCAAACAATAAATGCTCTATTCCTACAATAATTATTAAAATAAGTGATATCATAAATTTCTCCTCAACTAGATTATATCAGTATAAATTAGATATAAAAAATAAAAAGAACTATCACTAATGATAGGTCTTTTTATTATAAACTGATTCTTATCCTTGAACGATAGTTACACCACAAGGTGCATGATTGACAACATAATTCGTCGTAGATCCTGCAAGTAATCTATCAAATGCTCCTGCTCCTGTTGCCCCCATGACAATTAAATCAATATCATTTTCCTTAGCATATTGAACAATTTCTCGTTTTGGAGAACCCGATAAAATTTGCGTTTTGAATTTAGATTCTGCTGGAATAATAGAGCCTACTTTGAGTAAAATATCATTTGCCAACTTATCCAATCCTGGAGTCTCAACAATACCATAGTTAGCAATGCCATAATATCGCACTAAATCTTTAACGGTCAATACAATTAACTCCGCTTCAGACCATTGCGCTAACATCACTCCTTCTCGAACCGCATTATAAGCTTGGTCAGAACCATCGACAGGAACTAATATTTTTTTATACTGTTTCGCCATAATAATACCTCCACCTATTCTTATAATTTTATTATAATACTATCACTAACAAAATGAAAGCGATAAACATTATATAATAAATGAAAATAAAAAACTGCCCGAAATCAGTTAAAACTTATTTATTTTTTATATGCTTTAAGTTCTTCTTCTTTAAAATACAACTCTTGTATCCCATCAAATCTCACTAAGATACCCACTTTATTTTCAGCGATTACTGTTCCTATAATTCCTTTATATCTTGTTTCTGGTAAACTTACTAATTGTCCGATTTTATACTTCATTTTCTCTCCTTTTTAATAGATAAAATAAATCATTTTTCAATCATTTTAACTTTTTCTTTTATTAAATCTCTTGTTTTTCTAAACTCAGCCAAAATTTCTGTTTCTGTCCCTGTCGCACAAGCAGGGTCTTGTAAGTCCCAGTGTTCGTGATTAACTCCTTTAGGAATCATCGGATATTTATCAAGAGCATCTCCACATAAAGTAATTATCAAATCACATTCATTAAAATAATCTAAATCAATTAGCTCAGATTTCTGAGAAGAAATATCTATTCCCTCTTCTGCCATTACTTTAACTGCACGGGGATTTAAACCATGCGTTTCTATCCCTGCGGACCAAACCTCCCACCCTTCCAAAATTTTATGCCCATAACCTTCGGCAATTTGAGAACGACAAGAGTTACCTGTACAAAGAAAATATACTTTTTTCATAATAATACTCCATTTATTTTTATTAACATATTATATAATAATTTAAATTTTTTCTCTTAGTTGACAGTTGACTATTCCAGCTTTCAACGATGAGAAGGCGAGGGGCAATAATAACATGAAAAACCCACCATTGGCGGGCCATTTAAAGAAATCTTCATATAGGAAGATGATGGATAAGATAACCAATATACATTGGCTGTCTAAGGAGGATGTGGGATTCGAACCCACGCACGCTTTTACACGCCTGACGGTTTTCAAGACCGTTCCCTTCAGCCAGGCTTGGGTAATCCTCCGAACTATTAAATTAGTATATCATTTAATTTTATATATGACAAGTAAAAAACCAATATGTAGCACATACGTTACTTTTTGTTTAATAAATCAAAAAAACCTGACCGAAGCCAGGGTTAATTTATTATCGTATATTGGTTACTAGATTCTAGAACTTCTACGATAAGTCTCTCCTACTGTTTCCGTTGGCATAGCCGGAATCTCATCTATTCTTTCTTGTTTAGTCAGGTTGTTACCTTTAACTTTATTAAGGCTAGGTAATTCAATGTATTTACAGCTGAGTGAAGCAACAATTATTGATAATATTGAAGCTAATACACCAAATACTATGAATGGAATACTGATTCCCATTTTAACAAAGCAAAAGCAATAAGCTGTTGAATTGGAAATGCTACTAAATATACTCCTTAAGATAAGTCGTTCTTCTTTATCCATTTAGGAGATGGAATCTTATTTGCAATAACAAACACTACAAATAATATAAAAGGCGCAGCATATTGATATCCAAAATTAGGAAAACTTGTAATTATCAAGGAGGCTACAATTAATGAAATGATTCCACCGAATAAATTAAACCGCAAGTATTTTTTTAAAGAATATAAAAGCGAACCAGCCATAAAAACAGAAAATAGTAGAATAAATAACTTAACATCAATCAAACTATTTCCACCCGCTTTAATTAATTCGGGTAAGCGGCTGGAAAGAAAACTTAAACCCAACCAAAGAAATGCCATGATTGGTATATAAATTTTTTTATATTTAATAATTAAAGATACAACAATAACTATAATAATATAACAAAGAAATTCATTCCAGATCGTCCAAGTCGAACCATTCCAAGCTTTAGGATAAGGGTTTGTAGATAACGTACTCCCAATTCTCCAACTTTTTATTGCAACAAAGAATTACCCCAAAAATAACCTATAGGCGTAACTGGAGTTTCCCATAATTTAGCGATACTATCACCGTCTAAAAGTGTTACAAGGGGAGCAAATATAAATGCTGTTACGAATTGAATAGCAAGGTAAGCTGGAAAAATGCGTGCAATACGTTTAATTAAGTATTGCGGAACACTATTTGAAAAAGAACTAGCTGTAATTAAATATCCACTAATTCCGAAAAATATATAAACAGCCCATGCTCCAATACTTTTACCAAATAGATCAAGATTAACTTTATATCCACCTAATGGTGCTGTATGCTCATAAACAACTAATATTGCTAAAAATAGCCTAATAATATTTAAACTATTATCTTTTTTAATCCTTTTCCATCAAAAAAACTCCAAAAATATTTTTCACAAAAATCTCCTTAATCAAATATTATCATAACATATTATAAATTTAATATTTATATAACTTTAAATGAAAAAAGCTTGCATAATGCAGGCTTTTTCTTAGAATATATCCATATTCAATCGAATTTGTAATTCTCTGACAGAATCAGAAACTGGGCTAATAGTTCTATCTTGTGTTGTTCCAAGCTGTTTTTGCATGTCTTTAATTGTAGCTTGACCAAATAGATCATCTTGTCCGATTCCTAAGAATCTTTGCAATGCTTTCTGTCAGTGATGCATCGAACTGTTATCCGCTTATATCGTATCATATCGGAACACCAGAAACAAAAATCGCTCTATTGAGCGATTTCTAATACTTTTGGATTCTATAAAATCCATTCAATGGAGGCGAGGGGAGTCGAACCCCTGTCCAAACACCTTGCTACATCAACGTCTACAACCATAGGACTTTCTCAAATTTAACAAAATGCCAAAGCCAGTCTCAAACAGCGACATTTTGCGGGGCTTTAAATCTCTTTTGCTGCGTCAAGCCTCCACAACAACGTATCTGACTAAAAGTTTAGGCCGTCAAATTGCCATCAGTGAGCAAAAATCAGGCACGCATGGTGCTGTTTAGGCTGCCATTGCGTAAGTTTGTGTATTATTTTTAGCAGTTATATTTATCTGCGGATGATTATCCTGATCCCTCAGCAGTTGCAGTTCATGCGCGACAATGCCTGTCGAATCCGTAACGCCCCCAAATTTAAGGAGATATCTACTGATTATTCTGTCAGTAATTCTTTGAACCTTGAAGTCTAATTATAGCATATTTTAACTTTTCTGTCAGTAAAATTTCATTAAAGTATGTATTTTATATGAGAAAGGTGAGCTGACAGATTCCTTTATCATTTGATTCAAAGCTGTCAGTAATAAAAAAATTTCTGTCAGTAAATTCTTTAAAACTCTTCTTCATCAATTTGTTGAATTTCTTGTAGTTTAGTGATTAAATATTGGTCAGTAGAATATTTTTTCATTAGCTCTTCTAATAATTGATTACGAACCACATAATTACTAAAAAGATGTAATTTTTCTTCGTAGCTTTCAAGTACTTTTTCTGTTCTCTTGATATTGTCATAAACAGCTTGACGACTGATATTAAATTCTTCAGCAATCTCTGCCAAACTATAATCATCGGCATAATAAAGTTCAATGTAATTCATTTGTTTATCAGTCAAGAGTGTCGCATAAAACTCAAAAAGAGTATTCATTCGATTCGTTTTTTCGATTTCCATAAGCTCTATTATAACAAAATTTATATCATTTTTTATGTTTATTCATTATTTTCTAATTGATGATTTAAAATAATAAAATGTAATTTTTTTATCTTTATCAAAGTCTAAGTATCCATTATTTTTTTAGCTAAAAATAATAATTTATTCTATACAAAACTCCCTGTTTTCGTTATAATTAAAAGTATGAAAAAAATTTTAATTGCTGATGATGATCGGGCAATTTTGACCCTTTTATCTTATAATTTTCGGCAAAATGATTACGAAGTAACTATTGTATCAGACGGGAAAAAAGCTTATGACAAAGCTCGTAAAAATCCCTTTGATTTACTTCTACTTGATTTAATGATGCCCGAATATTCCGGAATTGAAGTCACCCAAAAACTTCGTAAAGAAGGTAATTTTACACCAATTTTAATTTTAACTGCTCGAGATGATGATGAAATGAAACTGACAGGGCTGTCAGCAGGTTCTGATGAGTATTTAGATAAAACGACTCCAATGAAAGAAATCATTGTCAGAGCCGATGCGCTCATTCGCAGAAATCAAATGTATAACCAAGCACCCTCCGAAACTGTCAGTGAAGCTTTAGATGAAAGTCCTTCATCATTAGTTACTGACAGATTGGTCATTGATTTTATAAAAAAAGAAGTCACTTTTGACGAAAAAGTTTTAGATTTAACCAAACGAGAATTTGAAATCCTTGAACTCTTAGCTAAAAGAGAGGGAAAAATTGTCAGTCGTGAAGAACTCCTGCAACATTTTTGGGGAATTTCAGACACTGCTGAAACCCGCACCATTGATGTGCTCATTTCTAAAATTCGTAAAAAATTAAATAATCATTATATCAAAACAAAACGAGGATTCGGATACTATTTTGAAGAAAATGAAACTTAAACACATCATGCTTATGACGGTCCTATATATTATTGCGACCTTAAGTTTGGTGATTCTATCGAACCAAAATATCTTAGAAAATGATACAAATCGAGTATTAAAAACAATAGATAAAATACAACTCTTTTTAGAAAAACATCCTGATAATCCTCTGCCAGATAATTTTGAACATCTTCCAAAGAATACAGTAAATTCGGATACTAAAAAAATTAAAAAGGGTGCGACTTACGCACGTAGTTTAGATTCTCAAGAAATAACCGTGACTAGTCCCATATTTAGCGAGGGTCAAATTAACGGTTATCTAAAGGTTACAGAAAATCGTACCTCTACTTTCTTTACAGATTTTGCCATTATCATTTTTGCAATTTTATTTTACTTGGCTGTCGCCATCCAAGTTTTACGTTCTGCTCAGAGAGCTTATGTTTTTCGAGAAAATACCGTTGCTAAAATTAAAAATATCGAGCGCAGCCCATTGACTCAAAGCTATTTGATGAATGAGAACGACGATAAAATTACAACTGAGCTCAATAAATTGGGCGAAAAAATTCAGAAACAAGCGCTCTCTCATACTGAAAAGAAAGAAAATCTCTACGAATTTATTGAATTTTTCCAATTTCCGATTTTCATTTATAATAATAAAGGAAAAATTCGTCGGACCAATGCTTCTTTCAAAAATGAATTTTCAGATACTGAAAATCTAGATATTTTCAGCCCCTATGCTGATTTCTTAAATTTTCTTGTTGATAAAATTTTACATCCTGATATTCAAGAAAAACTTTTCTATTTTGAAAAACTTGGGGCTTATTATCAAGTCCGTATCACTCCTTTACCTGATTTGGACAGTCGATTTATGGTGACTATGATGGATGTTAGCTCTTATCGTCGAACAGTGGATGCCCACAATGCTTTTATTGCTAACGTTTCTCATGAATTAAAAACTCCCCTTACTTCTATCAAAGGCTTCGCTGAACTTCTGGAAACAGATTCAATTTCAAGTTCTGACACAAAAAATTTCGCATCTATTATCAATAAAGAAAGTTCACGCCTGATGAATTTAGTTCAGGATACACTGCTTTTGACCAAACAAAATCATCGAATTGATAAAAAGAAAATTAATCTTACAGCTTTGATACAAAATATTCTCCAAAGCTCAGGACCACAAATTAATGAAAAATCACTTCATTTAGAATCCCAAATTGAAGAAATCACTTTTAAAACCAACGAACCAATGGTTCACAGTATTTTTGAGAATTTGATTGAAAATGCAATTAAATACACTCCAGCAAATGGACAAATTTTTGTCAGCTTACATCTTGAACAAAATAAAGTTATCTTCAGTGTAACTGACAATGGTCCTGGTCTTAGTGAAATTCAAAAAGAGCGAATTTTCGACCGCTTCTACCGGGTTGATGAAAGTCGTGCAGAAGTTAGTGGAACAGGTTTAGGACTTGCTATCGTTGAGAAAAATGTTCAAGAGCTTCACGGAACAATTGACGTTGTATCCATTCTTGGAAAAGGAACAACTTTCACCGTCAATCTTTAATCGAAGCCTTCAACAAATTTACTTATCAAATTAAAAAAATCTTATAACCAAAACTCTCCAATTAAGATAAAATCAATTTATCAAGATTGGAGAGTTTTTATGGCTAAATATACATTTCAGGGCATTCCTCGCCCACTCGTTCGTACTAATCAAACTTTTATTGTTCTCAGTGTTATTTTGGCAGTTGTCACTCACTTCTATTGGATTCTCCTACTTTCTATTCTCGCTGGACTATCTGGCATTCTTTTCGAGAGAAATTTTATTATTTTAATCGCCAAAAGATTTCTAAAAAAGAAAACTTCAGAATACGTGCTCGAAGATAAATCAGACCTTCGCTTCAATCAAATTATCGCTACTGTTCTATTAAGTGCTAGTTTGATTTCCTCAATCACTAATCATCCTATCTTAGCAATAATCTTTGCAGCTTTTGTTTTTCTAGCCGCTTCTATTGCTTTAAGTGATTTTTGTATAGGATGTTGGATTCATTTTCAACTTCGTCAGTACAAATATCGTCGGCAAGTAAAAAAAGGACTTCACTAAGTCCTTTTATCTTTCCAAATAAAACTCAAAACGGTCACCAACATATTGAGATAAGACATATTCAAAAGCTGTACCATCTGTTAAATAAGAAACCTGAGTTAAGCCAAGAATAGCAGCTCCAACTCTTGTTTTTAAATACTCTGAAACCTCTGTACTGACTCTTTTAGCTGAAACAATCTGTTCACTACGACCAATCACATGTCCGTGACTTTCTAAAGTTTTAAAGAAGTTACTCGTAATTTCTTTTTTATCAAAAGATTTGACCAATTTGAAAGGAATGCTTGCCACTTCATAACAAATTGGAACATTATCCGCATAACGAATCCGCTCCATTCGGATGATGGAATCCTTTTTGGTGATATTTAGTTTTTCACATTCAACCTCATTTGGCGCCGTTCTAATATAACTCAAAACTTCTGTTGAAGGAACTTTACCTTGTGAGCTGATAATTTCTGTAAAGGAAGTTGTTCCACGCATTTTTTCGCGAACACGTCGGCTAGCAACATAAGTTCCAGAACCCACACGACGGTCAAGAATTCCTTCATCAACCAAAGCTGTTACCGCTTGTCTTGCTGTCATTCGACTGACAGTAAAACGCTCGGCCAAATCACGTTCGCTTGGAAGACGTTGTCCAATTTTCCAGATGCCTTTTTCAACTTCATCTTTTAAGGCATCATGTATTTTTACATAATTCGGTACTGATTTTCTTGCCATAGTTCCCCCTAACTAAATAATAACAATATATACCACTTTAATATCTGTCTACCATTATATCACAGTTCATATGACTTACAAATAAAGAACATTTAAAATAATCGCAAATCCTATCTTCTATTAGCTTTTAATTTATAAAAAAAGAATTAGTTAATATAACTAACTCTATTTTATCTTTTATCAGTATTCAATTATTTTGAAGGAACAGTGATTTTTCCATCAATAATATCTGCTTTTGCTTTAGCAACTGCATCTTTGATTTCTGAATTTGCACTGTCAAGTCCTAAGTTAACCCCACCATTTTTAAGGTCATAAGTAACGATTGTTCCACCAGGGAATTTACCATCTTTAGTCTTGTCAGCGATATCTTTTACAACATTACCAACTTCTTTGATTGTTGATACAAGTACAAAGTTAGAATCTTTACCGTCTTTAGATTTGTATTTTCCAAGATATTCTTGGTCTTGGTCAACACCGATAACCCAAACTTTGTCAGCCTCATTTTTAGTTGAGTTCAATGCTTTAGCTTCACTGAAGACACCAGTTCCTACACCACCAGCACATTGATAAACTACGTCATCACCAGCACCGTACATAGCTGCAGCAATTGTTTTACCCTTGGCCGCGTCAGAGAAAGATCCCGCATATTGAACATCAACTTTAATATCTGGGTTTACAGATTTAGCTCCAGCTTCATAACCTTTTTCAAAACGTGTAATAACATCTGATTGCATTCCACCGATGAAACCAATTTTGTTAGTCTTAGTTGCTTTTGCGGCAGCTACACCAGCAAGGTAGGCACTTTCGTTATCAGCAAAAGTTGCTGATGCCACATTTTTTTGGTCTTTGATGACTGAGTCAACGATTACGAAGTTAGATTTAGGATTATTTTTTGCTGCAGCTGATGTTGCATCTTGTAAAGAGAATCCGATACCAAACAAAAGTTTGTAGCCTTGTTGTTCCGCAGAGTTATAGTTAGTTGTATAATCTGAAGCAGAGTTAGATTGGAAATAAGTGTATCCTGTACCTTTTTTCAGGTTATTTTCTTTCCCCCAGCTTTGAAGACCTTCCCAAGCGGATTGGTTAAATGAACGGTCGTTTACACCACCAGTATCGGTGACGATTGCTGCTTTAAGGTCAGTTTTTGCTTTACCTGATCCGGCTGCGTCATGTGAACGGCATCCTGCAAGGACTGCGACTGATGCAAGTGCGAGAGCACTAACTGCGATTACACGTTTTTTCATGGAAAGGGTATCCTCCGAGTTTTGTTTGGCTAAATATAGCTTAAGACTATTTTAAGATATATTTAGCCTTTTTGCAAGTCCAAATAAGCTGAATATCCCTTTTTCTCGCTAAATGTTCGGAAATAACCTATCAATTACTAAGAATTATTCATATTTATCAGTAATTACCATTTTTACATTTTTTAAAAGAAAAAAGTTAAAGCGCTTACTTTAGTTACAATTTAATATGCTACCTGTTGATAGCATATCAATTTTATTTTAATCAAGATTTTTGAAAGAATATGGTAAAAGTTCCTCAACTGAAGTTTCTTTTACATTATCATTTTTAGAAATCAAAAAAACTGGCATATCTGCTGGACAAAATTCTGCAATAACTTGTCTACAAGCACCACAAGGGCTAATTGGTTCTTCTGTTTCTCCGAATACATAAAGAGCATCAAAATCTTTCAGGCCTTCTGATATTGCTTTAAAAATAGCTGTTCGTTCAGCACAATTAGAAAGTCCAAAACTAGCATTTTCAATATTACAACCTGTGATAATTCGACCATCAGTTGTATGAAAAGCTGCTCCTACAGGAAAATGAGAGTAAGGAACATATGCCAAACTCGCCGCTTCGCGTGCGGCAGCAATCATTTTTTTAGTAGTTGTCATTTGAAGTCAGACCTTCCATAATTGCAACACCAGCCGAAACACCAAGACGTGTTGCACCAGCATCAATCATTGCTTTTGCTTCTTCAAGATTATGAACTCCACCAGAAGCCTTAACTCCCATATCTGGGCCAACCGTTTGACGCATTAATTTTACATCATGAACAGTCGCTCCACCTGTTGAGAAGCCTGTTGAAGTTTTGACAAAATCAGCACCAACTGCTTTAGCAATTTGGCAAGCTTTAATCTTTTCATCGTCAGTTAAAAGGCTTGTTTCAATGATAACTTTAAGAAGTTTATCACCTTTTACTGCGTTGACAGCTGCGATATCTGACTCAACAAGATTCCAATCCTTAGATTTGGCTGCGCCAATATTAATGACCATGTCAATTTCATCAGCACCATTTTCAATAGCGTTTTTAGCTTCAAAAGCTTTGAGTTCAGAAGTATTAGCACCTAAAGGAAAACCAATTACTGTACATACTTTAACGTCTGAGTCTTTAAGTTCTTGACTGGCATAACTTACCCATGTTGGGTTAATACAAACGCTCATGAAATCATATTTTTTTGCTTCATCAATTATTTGTTGAACTTTAGATTTTGGAGCATCGGCTTTAAGAATAGTATGGTCAATATATTTATTAATTTGCATTTTATGTTCTTTCTATTTTTTTAATCTTAAGTAAATTATTCCAACGATGAGATAGACTACAACGAAGATAATGATAAAAGCAATAAGTTGAATAAGCCAACCAAAATTTTGTAAGTACAATTTGGTCGCTGCTCCAGCCAAAGCTGACAAGATAACTTGCAGGGCCATAACAGGTGTTGGGATTTTTAAATCATTTTTCATCTTATCTGATAATTTCTAGAATTTCTTTTTGATGAACTTGTTGATCACTAATGACCAAACTGTCATTAAATTCAGCAACTAATTCGTCAGTAATTTCGCGGTTGGAATAAAGATGAGCAATGACTTCACCGGCACTCACCTTATCTCCTACCTTTTTCGTCAGAGTAACACCTGCTTCAAAATCAATATCATCAGTCTTAGTTGCACGTCCTGCTCCTAATTTCATAGCAAGAAGACCAATTCCTAAGGCTTTTTCTTCACTAATAAATCCTGATTTATCTGCTTTAATTTCCACTTGATATTTTACTTGAAGAGGAGCTGTCAAATAGTCAAAGGCAGTTGGGTCACCACCTTGGGCATTGACCATTTCAACAAATTTTCCGTAAGCTAAACCATTAGTAAAATGCTCTAAAATTTCAGGAATTGATTTTTCAAGTCCCGCAAGTTGCAGCATAATTTGGGCAAGTTCCGCAATAAATTCTTGGAATTCCTTTGGCGCTTTTCCTTGTAGAGTATGAACTGCTTCAGTCATTTCATTTCGATTTCCGATAGCAAAACCAAGAGGCTGACTCATATTTGTGATGACAGCGACGGTTTCTCGTCCTACAGATTTCCCAAGGTCAACCATTGTTTGAGCGAGAAGGCGAGCATCTTCAACTGACTTCATAAAAGCCCCATCTCCTACAGTTACATCTAGTAGAATGGCGTCAGAGCCTGCGGCAATTTTTTTGGACATGACTGAACTAGCAATTAGAGGAATAATATCAACAGTTGCTGTGACATCTCGAAGAGCATAGAGTAATTTATCGGCTTTAACAAGTTCATCGGATTGCCCAATTATGGCAATTCCTGTTTCTTTGACCTGATCAATAAATTCTTTTTCCGTTTTTTCAAATTTGAAGCCAGGAATTGACTCCAATTTGTCCAAAGTTCCTCCCGTATGTCCAAGCCCACGACCAGACATTTTCGCAACAGGAACCCCAAATGACGCTACAAGCGGAGCTAAAATAAGTGTTACTTTATCGCCCACTCCACCAGTAGAATGTTTATCAACCTTGATTCCGGCAATATCAGTCAAATCGAATTCTTTTCCTGAATGAACCATTGCCATCGTGAGATAAGCAGTTTCTACTGTTGTCATCCCTTTAAAATAAATTGCCATCGCAAGTGCTGACATTTGATAGTCTGGCACGATTCCTTTGACATAATTTTCAATCATCCAATCGATTTCAGCTTGGCTAAATTCACCACTATCTCTTTTCTTTTGAATGAGATCAACCATCCGATAGGTCATAGGCTCCTCCTCGTTTTATCTTATCAATAATTATATATTTTTATAACTTCTTAAAATAAAGTATCCTTTGTCTCTGGCTACAAGCTGACAATTACCAAATACTTCTTCCATTTTCTTTTGAGCAGACGGGGCACCCTGTTTCTTTTGGATAACAATCGTCAAATGCCCTCCATCATTTAAGTGACCAAAAGCACCAGCTAAAATTTCATGGACCACTTCTTTACCGGCCCTAATTGGCGGATTTGAGATAATCGCATCATATTTTTCACTGACAGACTCATAAATATTTGAAAGTTCAATTTTACTATTACTGACAGCATTGTCAATCGCGTTTTGACGGCATAAATCAAGTGCCCGACTATTGACATCAACCATTGTCACATCTAAATCAAACTTTTTAGCTAAGGTTAACCCTAATGTTCCATAACCACACCCAACATCTAAAAGACTTTTTGCACTTTCAGGTTGATAGTTTTCTAATAAAACACGAGAACCATAATCAATTCCATTTTTTGAAAAGACACCACGATCCGTTTTAAAACGCATTGACTGACCTAACAATTCAACTGTTAAGGTCTGGAAGTCATGCGATAAATCTTGATTGTCTTCATAATACATATTTGTTTTAACCATTAATTTTATTTTAACATAAAAGCCCTTTTTTATCTTAAAAAAATTTTTAGAACTTCTACTTATTTTGTAATCTCTTACACTTTTACTGACAGAAGTGTAAAAATCTTGTCAGTAACTTATTTAATACGCTTACAGATTTATTAGTTTTTTTACCTTGATAAGCCAAAAATATGATAAAATATTTGTCATGAATGAATTCATTAATTTTGACGAAATTAGCCGAAAAACATGGCAAAATCTTTATAATACTTCGATTGCTCCCTTAACTCATGATGAGTTAGAGTCAATCCGCTCACTCAATGATGAAATCAGCTTACAAGATGTGGAGGACGTCTATTTACCACTGATTCATCTTCTTCGCTTATATAAAAAAAATTTAGAAGACATGAGTTACTCTAAAGGACTTTTCCTACAAAAAATTGTCAAAACTCCCCCACTCATCATTGGGATTTCCGGCTCAGTCGCCGTTGGAAAATCAACGACTGCAAGACTTCTCCAGCTTCTCCTTTCACGTGCCTTTCCAAAATTAACCGTTGATTTAGTGACAACCGACGGATTTTTGTACACGACTAATGATTTAAAAAATATGGGGATTCTCGACCGCAAAGGTTTTCCTGAAAGTTATGATATGGAAAAATTAACAAGTTTTCTTTATCACGTCAAAAATGGTGAAAAATTTGAAGTTCCGATTTACTCACATGAAACTTACGATATTTTACCTAACCAAAGTCAAATCATTGACAGCCCTGATATTCTTATTGTAGAAGGAATTAATGTGCTTCAAAATCCACAAAATCAACTGCTTTATATCAGTGATTTTTACGATTTTTCAATTTATGTCGATGCTGACGAAAAACTCATTGAAAAATGGTACCTCGAACGTTTTGATAGCCTTTTAAAACTAGCTAAATATGACCAGACAAACTTCTATCATCAATTTACAAAAATGCCAGAAGATAAAGTAATCAATCTAGCCCGTGAAACATGGGCACGTGTCAATCGTGTCAATCTCAGAGAATATATTGAGCCCACAAGAAATCGGGCAGAAATTATTCTTCACAAAACAGAAAATCACTATATTGACAAAATTTACCTGAAAAAATTCTAAAAAAAATACTGACAAATCTGTCAGTATTTTTATTGTCTTCAATTTTACTGACAGAACTGTCAGACAAGATTAGAAATAGTCTGCTGTATCATCATTTGGAAAAACAAATTTCTTTAAGACAAAGACACCAATAATTAATATCAGAATAGCACTAGCAATCAATAATACTCCAACTAATCGTTCATGATAGGTTAACAACAGTCGAATCAGTGAAGTAATCCCGAGTGATAAGAGGAAAATTAATGACACATGTCCTTTATTTCTCAATGAAGTGATAATCAAAGTTAAAAATTCAAAGAAGATAAAGAAGGAGAGAATACTTTCCAAAATATCATAATAATGAACCTCACTCTCAGAAAGAAAAGCAAGTAAAACAAGATTATAAACTTCTCTAAATAGAAAATAAACCATCAAAAGCCCTACTACCATAAGCAACATAAAACTAATTTTCGATAATAGATTAGCAAATTTTAGTTCAATATGATTAAAAAAATTTTTCATAGGCGCTCTCCTTCTTGTCTCATCTTTAAAATATTTCTGTCAGTAAATTAGGCTTATAAATCTGAAGATTGGACATAGCCCTGAACGAATTCGTCAATTTCAATATAAATATAGCACTTCTTATCACTAATTTTTTTTCTGATTTCCGCTTCAATTTGATTAATAATTTCATAATCTTCTAAAACAAGCTTACTCACCAAATCAATTTTTGCAGCAATCAAAATCTCTGTTGGTCCAAGGTGAACCGTTTTAACATTAATTACTCGTTCTACTTCAGGACGATCAAAAGCTGTCAAAATCTTTTCTAAATCACTATCTGTCACACGTTCACCAACAATTAAACTATAAAATTCTCTTGTCAAGAAAATCGCTGCTGCCATAAGCAAGAACCCAATCAACAACCCACTAACTGCATCAAAAACAGGATTGCCTGTCACCATCGTCAAGACAGTTCCTAAAAGCGCTAAAAGTAAACCAATAATTGCGCATAAATCCTCAGCAAAAATAACTAAAATTTCGCTATGGCGACTTTCATGCAAAAACTTAAAGATTGGTAATTTTTCTGTATTCAATTCGCTAATTTCTTTAAAAGCCACTCTTAATGATGAACCTTCAATTGCCATGCCAATCAACAAGATTCCAATAACAATGCCCGCATTTTCAACACTGTGTGCTGGGTGAACCAACTTATCATAGGCCTCCATTACACCAATGACACCCCCACCAAAAAAGAGGAATGTTGCCACTATCATACTAAAGAAATATTTTGCCCTAGCTTCGCCAAATTGATGGAGATTAGTGCTCGCTTGTCTTGAACGACGGTCGCCAAACAAAAGTAAAATCTGATTCCCACAATCCACCACTGAGTGAATACTTTCATTAAGCATCGCTGCTGAGCCAGATAAACCAAATCCAATAAACTTACTGATTGCAACCAGAACATTAGCCCCAAGTGCCGCAAAAACCGCAAACATCCCTGAAGATTTTTTCTCTTCCATAACTCTCTCATTTCCTTTTCAATCTATCTTAATTATAACATAAGCCCTTATTTAAGATTTAATTTGTAACTTTTAAGTCAAAAATAAAGAAAACTAAAAGGCTCTTCCTACAAAGAAAGAACCTTCAAGAGAATAAATCATCAAAACCCATCCTCAATACTATGTAAGAAAAGAAGTCAAATGAATTCCACTAATGAAGCTTCACTCAACTAAAACAATAATACAACATTTACAAAAAAGTGTCAATCCCTTAACGTAAATATTTTAGTGAAAAATTAATCTAAACGTTTCTTATTATTTTTGACCTTCTAAAATCAAGATTTCAAGTTCTTTTTTCTCACGATTCAATTTTTCTAAACGATAAGCTAAACTATTTTTATTGTCTTTTTCTTCGATTCCTAACAAAAATTCAATTGACACATTAAAATAGTTTGCCATTTCAAAAACACGACCAACACTCGGTTTTTTCTTATACTTATAATTTTTCAAAGTATTCCGAGGATAACCAAGTTCCCGCTCAACTTGATTAAAAGATTTATGAGCATCTTTAATCAACAACTTTAATCTTGAGTAAACAAACAAATATTCATGTTCCATAATAATAATCCTTCTTTTTTAATTTTTTATAGATAAGTTTTCAATAAGTGAATAAAATAAATTCAAAGAAACATTCAAATTCACTCTTCACTGATTTCTTCATCCTCTTCCCAATTCCAAGCCCGAGAAAATTTCTGATTTTGGAAAAGTGAAGCCAAACCACTCAACTGTTTTAAACGAAGCAACTCTTCTTTATCCATTCCAATATGTTTCATAATCCACTGGTCACTCAACCCCGATTCTACCAATTGTTGAACAATTTCCGTCATCAATTCGATTGAATGTGTGCCTCTAGCACGATTATGTCGAATGGTACTAGCAATTCTATCTTCAAGTGGACGATCAATAATCGAAACAGGTAAACAATTGCCTTCTCGTTTAGCAATTTCTTCAGAGTTTTTCATAACAAGATAACGATGAAAACCATCCACAATTTCATAAAAATCCTGTTCTTTATCGTAATAACAAACGATAGGCATTGTATAACCATCTTCCAAAATCGACCGTTCAAGTAGTTGAAATTCAGGAGGTGCTGTTCGGTTTGGATTATAAGCATTTGCTCTAATCTTCTCAATTGGTACTCGTCTGATATCATAAGCTGGACTTATAAAAATGTCTCCCATTTTTCCATTGCCTCTTGTTTTTTCTGTAATTCATCCTTCGTTTGACCAAATCCCATATACTGACAAGAAGTATCATTCTTTAAAATCGTGATACACATGCGTTTGTATGAAGGAACCAACCTAAAATTTTTAATTGGCACATCATCTGGATAATCTTTAAAGCGAATCACTTCGTATCTTTGCTTATATTTGCGCTTATTTGTTGGTGGACCCAAACGTTCAAAATCCGAGCCAAGCTCCTCTAACTCATCAATCACATTTTCTGATAAAGCTCCACCAGTTTTCATCCAATAATCCATTGAAGATTTAAATTTTTTACGATAAACCTTTCGAGTTTCCTCTGGCAATGTCTCAAGTAAAAATTCAACATAAGATTTCCAAGTATGTCCTTTAGGGAGCACAGCTCCACGGTAACCCATTGCTGCAGTTCCACCATAAAGCGCTGCAAAATTTGCTCCATTAACACGACCAACTAATTTTCCCCAAGTTGCTGGTTCTAAAGCCTGATAGAGTTTTAATGAATGCACCCCACACTGATGGAAAGGATTAGCAACCCTCATTGATTTATAAGGAACTCCCGCCTGATAGTACAAATCATAAAGATGATTATAATCAAGCTCAAATTTAGCATTAGCTCGCCAGATATCTTCAAATAACCAATCATACATTGGATAAAAATTAAAGACATCTTGACTAATACGATGGCTATAATTAGTCGTTCCAAAACGAGAAAAAGTCTCCTCGCGCGTCACCGCATTATAACGATTTAAACTTTCCTGAGCACGAATTCCCACCAAAACAGCCGTTCGTACGACCTCTTTTTCTCGATGAAGCCATTGGCAAAACTTACTTTGAAACTCATAGTCAGACATTCCAACTTTAAAAAATGGAAATTCTTGATTTTCTAAACAAATAGCTTCTGGAGGAATTGAATTCAACCAAAGTTCATGATGTTCTGGGTCCCAAGGCAACCAAGTTGATTGTGACATCGAAATTCCACAAGAAGCCGATACAGGAAGACAGACGTGATAGTAATCAAATTCTGGATATTTTCCCATTGAACGTTCAATATAATCTTTAGTTTCTTGATAATTTCCCTCATAATCCAAATAAAAAACAGAAACTTTTATCCCTTTTTTCATCCAATCATGACTTTCATAATAAAGACGAACCAATTCCAACATCAAACCCGAATCCTTACCCCCAGAAAAGGAAATAATCAGGTGGTCAAAATAACTACAAATATAATCTAGTCGATGATTAAATGCTTCATAAACATTTTCATTTTGATAAACTTTCACCTCGTCTTTCCTTTCCATTATTGATTTCATTTTTCCAAAGCGCTTCGTTAAAACTATCAACAATTATATATTACAAGAAAGCAAAGACTTTGTAAAAGTTTTTATGAAACTAAAAAATAATCAAAACAATTAATTTCTTAATAAAATAATGATATACTATTTCAAATACTAAAAAAATTATCTATAATAGATTATTTTTAATTATTGCCTATTAAGCAAATAATTTTAAAAAAGAAAGGATTTTATACTCCTCCAAGTATAAAATAGAAGCATCATGACAAAAGATACGAAAGAAATTATTATTCGCACTCTCTTAAATATCGCCTCCGAATCTCAAAAAGTAACCATTGAAGAAATCTCTAAACGGTCACACATTACCCGTACAACAATTAAAAATAATTTTAAAACGGGCGTTCCCGGAATTGTCGAATACATCTATCTGAATATTGTAGATGAAGTCAATGAACGTTTACTCCAATATGAATGTGAAGAGGTTTCTCTTGAACTTCTTGCCGATATTTTACTCCCAGTTCTTTGGCAACATAAAGAAGAAGCGCATATTATCTACAGCTCTCAACTTCCTTTTCGTTTAATTGAACCAGTAAGTGATAGAACTTGGAAATGGGCTGAAAAACGTTTTAACTTTCTTATAAAAGAACATGGTTTAGCAAATTATTTTACAGCTCAAGAACTTCTAAAATATTTTAATGCTCAACTCATTACCGTTCTAACCCTTTGGCTAGAAGCTGACATCCCGATCCATTTAGACAAGTTCCGCCCAAAATTCATGTTTTTCATGAATGCTTCTATCAATCAACTTATTTTTAAAGGAATAAAATAAAAAAACGTAAATCCACAGATTTACGTTTTTATTATCATATTTTCATGCTTAGGGCGCAATCCGTTTTCTGGCTGCTCGTTTTCTACCCATTTCAATTTGTTCTTCTTTTTTCTTGATAGGATTGATAACTTTTGTTTTAATACCAATAGCAGTGGCAGCAAGTCCAGCTATCAAAAGTGCATTCCCTGCCAAAAAGCCTTTAATAAATGTACGATTCATTTGTCTCTCCTCCTAGTTTTATAGATAAACAGCCAAATAACAAAACTTTAGTAAAATTTCCTCATTCGACTCTACAAAATTATTTTAACATAAATGTTATAAATCTAAAAATAATAAACTTAGAATGAAATAATAAAAAACCTTCTAACTATAATGCTAGAAAGTTTTCATTAAATCTAAATCTTCGTTGATTATTTAAACCATTTATCAACTTCTTTTTGATGATCTTTAATCCAATTTTTGGCAGCTTCTTCTGGTGTTTTACCATTTTGAATATCAAGCATGACAGCTTCCATATCCTTAGTTGTCCAATTAAATTTATCTAAAACTTTATAAGCTTCTGGATTTTCTTTCTTCAAACCTTTACGAACAATGGTATTAATATTTTCTGAAGTTCCCATTGTTCCTTTTGGATCAGCCAAATATTTCAAATCATATTTGTTAAACATCCAATGAGGTGACCAACCAGTAATGACAATATCTTTATGTTGTTTGATTGCTTCACCAAGAGCTACAGTCATTGCACCTGATGATGAAGGAACAAGTTTCCAATCTTTAAGATTATCATAGCTATTAAGCGTTTTTTCACTCGCAGCCATTACACCTGCACCTGGTTCAATACCTGTGATTGTCTTATTCGCTTGATTTGTTAAATCTTCAATTGAATTAACATTCATATAACTTGGAACAACAAACCCAACTTTAGCGCCTTTAAGGTTAGGACCTAACAAATCAACAGATTTACCATATTTTTGCCATTGTGTTTTATGAGTATTTGGTAACCAAGCAGAAACCATTCCATCTGCTTGACCATTGGCTACCGTTTGCCAAGCCACTGCATTATCTAAAGCTGTCGTTTTTACATCAAAGCCATGTTCTTTCATCGCTTGAGTCAAAACATTGATTGATGCAACTTCTGAATCCCAGTTCATATAAACTAAGTCAACTTTTTTATCAGAGGCTGTTTTTCCAAAAGACATTCCTGAAAAGGCACCAACAATTAAAGCTAACAATGAAACTAAGGCAATTCCACGTTTCCATTTTTTAACTGTAGGATTTCCCTGTTTTTCTAGAGGAGAAACATTAAGTTTTTGTGTAAAGCGGTCAATAATAATAGCCAAAATAACTAATGAAATCCCACTTACAAACCCTTTACCAATATCAGCTGATTGAACGGCTGCAAGTACACCACGACCTAAGCCAGGCGCCCCAATCATAGAAGCGATAACAACCATAGAAAGAGCTAACATAATCGTTTGGTTAACACCGGCCATAATCGTTCCTTTAGCCAAAGGAAATTCCAATTTAAAGAGCTTTTGACGGGCAGTTGAACCAAATGAATCTGCCGCTTCAACTAATTCCGTTGAAACTTGACGAATTCCCAAGTTAGTCATTCTGACTGTTGGTGGGAGTGCAAAGATAACAGAGGCAAATACCCCAGGAACAACTCCTATTCCAAAGAATGCAACCGCTGGAATCAAATAAACGAAACCAGGCATTGTTTGCATAAAGTCCAAAATCGGTTGAACGATCTTAGCCACTAAATCAGATTTGGCCATCCAAATCCCTAAAGGAACTCCAATGATGATTGACAATAAACTTGAAAGTAAGACAAGTGTGATTGTACTCATCAAATCTGACCATAAGCCCTGGTTAGCAATTAAAGAAAGGCCGATGAAAGTGAATAAAGGAAAGGCAATTTTTTTACCTGAAACCAAAATGGCAAGGATAGTAACAACAGCAATCATCAACCAGAATGGAACAGCAGTTAAAGCACCTGTAATACCGTTCATCAATACCGTTCCTGATTTTTGAATCACATCAAATCCTGAACTAAAAGTACTAGTAATCCAATCTGTTGCCGATGACACCCAGTTTGCTATGGGTACTTGTCCAATAGCTAAATCAATCATTTATTCTCCTCCTCTTTTTCAATCTCCTCTACTTCGTCCTCATCAGGAATATCAGCTAAGGCCTCTAAAACACTTCCTCGAATCAATACACCTTTAAGGAATCCATTATCATCAACAACTGCTAAAGGCGTTGGGGCATCATAGATAATTGGCAAGATATCTCTTACAAGCATTTCTTTAGAAACTGTTCCAACATCTGTAGTCATCACATCTTTTAATGGTTGATTATTTTTTCTAGCAGCAATAGCTTGTTCACTCGTAACAACACCACGGAATTGACGCTTTTTATCAACAGCCATTAGAGAGCTGACCTCTTCAGTCTTCATCTTCTTCAAGGCAACGCTTGGTCCGTCAACATCAATGTTAGTAGTTAAAGCTGGAATCATAATATTCTCTGCTGTAATAACTTTTGCACGATCTACATCTTCTACGAAAGTTTTAACATAATCATTTGCTGGATTAGTCAAGATTTCTTCACCAGTACCAATTTGCATGATTTTACCATCTTTCATGATTGCGATGCGATCTCCGATACGGAGGGCTTCATTCAAATCATGAGAAACAAAGATAATTGTTTTTTGAAATTTTGCTTGAAGTTCAAGTAGCTCATCTTGCATTTCACGACGAATCAAAGGGTCAAGAGCAGAGAAAGCTTCATCCATAAGCAAAATCTCTGGGTCATTAGCTAAGGCACGCGCAAGCCCAACCCGTTGTTGCATCCCACCAGATAATTGTTTAGGATACTGATCTTTAAAGTCTAACAAGTTTGCATTTTCTAAGGCCTTCTCAGCACGTTTGCGACGCTCATCTTTTGGTACATTTTGAACTTCCAAACCATACTCAGTATTTTCTAAAATTGTTCGATGTGGAAATAGACCAAAATTTTGGAAAACCATACTCATTGTTTTACGACGAACTTGAAGCAAATCTTCTTTATTTAATGTAGCAACATCTTGGTTGTCAATAAATATTTTTCCGCTCGTTGGTTCAATCAATCGGTTAAGCAAACGCAACAAAGTTGATTTACCTGAACCAGATAGACCCATGATGACAAAAATTTCACCCTCATTGATTTCAAAATTTGTATCATAAACCCCTACAGTTGCACCGGTTTTTTTCAAAATTTCATTTTTGGGCTCACCTTTTTCAACCATTGTTAATGCGGTTTTAATCCGTTTGCCAAAAATTTTAGTTAAATGTTCAATTTTTATTTTTACTGGCAAAATAGCTCTCCTTTACTCTAACACAAGGAAGCTTAAAACTTTTTTAGAAATATAAATTCTAAATAAATAAGTTAATTAATAATTAGAAGTTTTAAGTTTCACAAGTGATTTTCTTATTTAAAGTGACCACTCAATAATAACAATATGTAGTCACTATGTCAACTAACTAAACTTGAACTTAAAAAAAGGCATCGTTTTGTAAACGATGTCTTAGTTGCCATAAAAGAAATTTTGGACAATTTGTCCTGTATCAGAAGCACCCACAAAATATAAGGTATCTCCTTGATTTAAAGTTGCGTACGGTCCTGGCGAAACAATTAATTCTGCATTTTGCAAAATGGCAACAACTGTCGCCCCTGTATTTTGCCAAAGATTCATTTCTCCTAGGCTCAGTCCGAACTTTTCAGAGTCTTTTTCCAGTTCAAATTCAATAGGAGTTAAAGGATTTGTTTTTTGAAAATGCTCAGTTTGGTCAACCAATTTATCCAAGATGGATGAAAAATTAGCTAATTCTCTTCTCTGACTCTCCACACTCTGCATGATTTGTGTCCGTAAATCTTGCATTGTTTCCACTTCTTGATATTGAGCCAGATATTCCTGTGCCTTTTGCTTTGAAGCAATATTCACTCCGCTCCCATGAACAGGGTCAACTATTCCCAAGTCACTTAGAACATTGATTGCTTTACGTGCCGTTTCGGGTGAGACAGCAAAAGTTGTTGCAAGAGTTGAACGAGCGTATATTTTTTGTCCAACTTTAAGTTCATTACGTACAATTCTTTCAGCAATTTGTAATGCAATCTGCTGATATCTTGGTTGTCTCGCTATGCGCATCTAATTCTCCTCATCACAAGTCATTAAAAATCTATTATTACCTGAACAAAATGAAATTCTTTCATATTATAGCGCTTTATCATTTATTTTTCAATCTATACCATTTAGTAAGTTTTCTCAAACTCCTAAGCCAAATATATTTTTAATAATCCTTTTTTAGCTGAAATTTTTAACAAAAAGAAGCTATAACAACAATTGTTATAACTTTTCCTTTTCTACTTTTTTGTAGAGTAAATCCTTTGATCCCCTATTCCCTCTGTAATCGGAGAACGATAAGCAATATTCTTTTTGTTTGCATCGTTAATGAGAGCTTGCCAAGCTTTCCAGACATTTTCTTCAGAATAACGTCTAGATACTTCATAAGACTGAGTAGACATTTTTTGTAGTTTATCTTCCTGAGTAAACAGTTCAACTAAACGGTCAGCCATTTCTTGAATTCCCTCATAAGGAACAACAAAAACATTTTCTCCATCCACTATCAACTCATCTGGTCATAATTTATCATCGATATCGCAGCTATTCCTATAAAACCTTTTGAAATCCACATGAAGAAAGCTATTCCTGCAAAATAAAGCTCATTTATTATTTTATTATTTCTTCTATTTCCCAGCACTGTGCATAGAACAGTTGAACTTATAAAAATTCCAGCTACAACTACATATGGAGTCCACAGATGGGTTCTTTTTTATAGGCGTTTTATATATATCTTGATGACTATGATATTTTTATTTTTTTATAAAGCAAATTAATTATCCTTGCTAAAAAGTTTGATTGAGAGAAGAACTCTTTTGTTATTATTTATAGCATGTTTGGTGGTTCAATTCTTTGAACATATTTGTTTTTTAATTTAAAACTTTATAATCTTTATTAAATACCTGTTTCTCGTTCTGCTGTTCTTCAAGGAAGCAGACAATAAGATATTATTCAAAAAATTTCAAATGTATTGGAGCTACAATACTTTTAAAAGATAGTTTATCTGTTTTCAATCAATTCTTTAGCATTTCATTCTATACGGTTTTGTAAACTTCTTCAAAAAATAAATTATATGGATTGCTAATTTTTTATACTACAATGGCATTGATATTATCTATTCCCTCACAATTATATTCATACTTTAATATAAGACAAATTGATTAGCATTTTATTAGATAAATCTATGGGTTTTTGTTATACATGGTTAATTACGATTACTATCAAATTTTATCATCATAACAGTCACACTATTGATTATACTAAAAGAAATAAACTGTACTTTCTCACTAGTAATCTTTGGAGTTTGCTTATCAAAAAAATTAGTATTATCAATTACAAAAATACTTCGAAAAAATATCAAATGAAATTACTAAAGTTTTAATATCTGACATATTTTTTGAGGAAGTATTAAATAGCAAGACGAGTCAAGGAAATAAAATTTCTCGTTTTTTCAAAAAAAACAAGTTCTGAGAAAACGAAACTTTATGTTGTATCTTCAATAATCCAAGTGCTACTGATACTAAAAATTTAAGGAAAAAAGTTTTGCTTAACTAGGGTAATTACCATAATCTTTTCGAAAGTAAATAAAATAGTCTAAAATTTATTAAAAGCTAAGGATTTATTTGTATTTTTTCAAAAAACTCGAATTGGCTAGTTTCGAGTAAAGTGTAAAATATTTGCGATCATCATCAATAAAATAAATTTTATTAAATAGCCAAGATAGTTATATCATTAATAAATGATTATGTAAAGGGTTAATATTAAAATAAAGTGCAGACCTCAGTTACAAACTATTGCCCATAGATATAGAAACTATATTTCTTCCATAAATTAAAAACCTTCAATTGTGGCATATAAGCTAATATTACTTCTAAGTTCATTTTATTAAACATAAAAAGTGTATAAAGATGTACATTATTTTTATATTGAACTCTCCATATATTAGCAGTAAAATAAAAACTATCAACAAACACATATGTTATCTGTTTATGGATAATGGAATATTATAAACGAAAGCCACTTTTTTTCAGTGAGACATAGGTAATTTTTCATGCATAATTTCAACCGCTATAACAACGAATTCAAAAAAACTTTCGTTAGTCTTCATATGGCTGGTGAATCAAAATTTAAAATTTGTAGTAAGTATGGTATATCTAGTTCAACTTTCTCTATATGGTTCATTCAATTCTCTAACACTAATCTTAGCAATAAATCTGTGATTACAGCGAAAGAAATCATAGAATACCAGACAAGAAATGCTAAGCTTACAAAATTAGCTCAACTAAAAATAAAAATATTATGTGAAAATAATTATTAAAATGACCTCCAATAACATTTAAAATTTTTGAAGATACTCAATTAGGCAGTTCTGAAGACTTTGAATCCAAAATAACTCTTCTATGTCTCCCAAAAATTGTAGAAGTAAAAAAGTATTCACTTCTAAGCTTTTATATTCTCTTAATTAACTTTGAAATCATAATGCATTTTAATCAAAAAAGGAGATTATCTTTTAGAAAATCCTACACTATAATAAATTGAATTTACTTATTTGACGTAAAAAGCGATTTAATATTGAGTTCAGATACGTGATGTAAACTTTTTATAAAATTATTTTAAAAATAAGTAATGGTAGAAAACGATGTAATAATAATTAAATATAGAAATAAGGTTATCAATATGTATGAAGAAAAAACTTTAATTTTAATTAAACCTGATGGTGTAAAATTAGGAATTATTGGAGAGATTATAACTCGAATTGAGCGTAAAGGGTATCGAATAGAAGCTCTCAAAGTTGCTAAAGCCTCTAAAGAACAGTTACAAGATCATTATTCAGAATTGGTTAATAAAACTTTTTACAAAGAAATCGAAACTTATATGCAAGAAGGTCCAATCATAGCAGTGATAGCTTCAGGTACTCAAATTATTAATGTTTTTCATCGAATGGCGGGAGCTACTAACCCATCTTTAGCAAACTTTGGCACAATTCGTGGAGATTTTGGACATGAATATAATGATGGTATCTTAAGAAACATCGTCCATAGCTCAGATAGTCTCAGACAAGCAAAAAAAGAAATCAAAATATGGTTTCCAGAAATGTATTGATAGAAATTAAAGTCATGTTTTGAATGAAAATTAAACATTTAAATAAATTTTTTGTGTGATTATATATGGTAAAAATTTCCTCACATATATTTACTTATTTTTCTTAATACAAATTTTTACCATATTTAATCATACAAAACCTAATTAAGAACATAGTGAGAGCTTTTATACTACTTAGAAGTATATGAAAAAATTTTTTTCTTTGTTTAATGTTGGTCTTTTTATGTTTATCTGAGAAATTTGTTGTCGTTATAATTATTGTTCTAATAATTTTACGCTTGTTTATTATTAATACTCTTATTTTACAATCCTTGACCATATTTTTTGATTTGGAATTTCTTAAAAGTTCAAAATTAAATTCTCTTAATCGTTGCATTAACTCGAATTACTGACTTTTTGTTACGAAATTATCTCACTACTTATCCCTAACGAAAAGAACTATTCAAAACATTTTTTGTATATTTAAAATACAAAAGTCCTCATCGAGAAATGAGGACTTTTGTCACAAGTTAGTACCGTTTGAAGCAATTACTTCTTTATACCAATCAAATGATTTTTTCTTAGAACGTTTTTTTGTTCCTTTTCCTTCGTCATCTAAGTCAACGTAGATGAATCCATAACGCTTACTCATTTCTCCTGTAGATGCTGAAACTAAATCAATACATCCCCAAGGCGTGTAACCCATTAGGTCAACGCCGTCTTCAACTGCTTCATTCATTGATTGAATGTGTTTTTTGAGATAATCAATACGATAATCATCTTGTATCGTTCCGTCTTCTTCTACTTTATCAATTGCGCCTAAGCCATTTTCGACAATGAAGAGCGGAACTTGATAGCGACCGTATAAATCATTAAGGGCATAACGAAGTCCGTCAGGGTCAACTGCCCAACCCCATTCGCTTTCTTTTAAAAAGGGATTTTTAACTCCTCCAAGAACCATATTTCCTGAAGCTTGAACGCCTTCCCCTGTTTTTGATTCTACAGTCGACATATAATAACTAAATCCTATATAATCAACTGTTCCTTCTTTTATTATCTTTAGATCTTCTTCGGAAATTTCAAGTGCATCTGCATTTACTCCGTGTTTACGGTGAAGTCGATTCGTAAATGCGGGATAGGCTCCTCGAACTTGTACATCATTACAGAAATAATTAAACTCTTGAATGCTTTCTTGTGTTGCTAATTGATTTACTGGGTTTGCATCGAACGAATAAGTTGTTGAATAAATACTCATACAACCAATTTTTAAACTCTTATTCAAGTCATGCCCAAATTTTACAGCTTGAGCACTTGCAACAAATTGATTATGCCAAGCTTTGAAAACATTAGTTTTGTCATCTCCACCATTAGATGGAACAAGTCCTTGACTTAAGCCTGAAAAGAATGTTGCTGAATTGATTTCATTAAAAGTCATCCAATATTCCACTTTGTCTTGATAACGTTCTAACAAAACTTTTGCAAAACGGACATAAAATTCGATTAGTTCGCGATTTTTCCATCCTCCATATGTTTTAGCTAAATTAAGTGGCATTTCATAGTGGGAAATTGTAACCACTGGTTCAATTCCATATTTCAAACACTCATCAATTAGTTGATCATAAAAAAGCAAACCTTTTTCATTTGGAGTTGTTTCATCTCCCATTGGAAAAATTCTTGACCAAGCTACCGAAAAACGGTAAGCTTTAAATCCCATTTCTGCAAATAATGCAATGTCTTCTTTATACTGATGATAATGATCAATTCCATCATGATTTGGATAAGTGAAATGTTCAGTGTCAATCGTCCAATCAAATTCCGGACTTGCAAGAATTGCCAATCTTTCTTTACCTCCTGGCATTGCATCTGCTACTGAGAGCCCTTTACCATCTATATCATAAGCACCTTCTAATTGATTTGCTGCCGTTGCTCCACCCCATAAAAAGTCTGTTTTAAATGTCATTTTATAATTTTCCTATCTAATTTTTAAAGTTCTTCATCAATGCTATTTTATACTGGATTTGCCACTAATTCAGTTGTTTGTGCATTAACTGCAGTTAGTAACACTTCATTTTGATGAATCGTCGATTGATTTGTAACTAGAATGTCCATATAATCCTGAGTATTTGTTACAATGATTGGAACTTGAGTACTGTATCCCGCATTTTGAATACGCTCAATATCAAACTTGAGGAGTAAGTCACCTTTTTTTACACTCTGTCCTTGTTTTACAAAGGTTTCAAAGTATTTTCCTTCAAGTTGGACAGTATCTATTCCGATATGAATGAGAAGTTCAGTTCCCTCATTTGAAATTAAACCTACTGCATGTTTAGTTGGGAACAAAATCATAACCATTCCATCAAATGGAGCACGGACCTCACCTAGTGTTGGTTCAATCGCTGCTCCTTTGCCCATTACACCTGCAGAAAAGGCTGCATCTTTAACTTGTGATAGTGGAATAACTTTTCCTTCAAGAGGACTTCCAATTGTTTCTTTATTCGTTTTTTGTTTATTAAATTTTTTGTCAGGGCTTGGATTTTCAATAACATCATCTTCAAATCCCACAAGATAGGTTACTACAAAGCCAGCTATAACTGCTACAGCTGAAACAATCATCATTTTAATCGCGCCTGAAACTTCACCTGTAAGGGTAATATTAGATGTAAAACTGAAGATTCCCAAAGCTCCCATTGTATAGGCTTTAATTCCCAAGGCCATGGCAACAGCTGATAAAATTCCACTTACGATACATGAAACCCAAAATGGACGTTTCTTAGGGAGGGTAATTCCGTAAATTGCTGGTTCTGTAACACCAAACCAACCAGAAATAAAGGCTGGTATTGCTAATTCACGAAGTCGTTTGTCTTTTGTTTTTAACATCACTGCTCCAACAGCTCCAGTTTGCGCAAACGATGCAACACTTGCGGCAATTAAAAGCGCGGTTGGTTCTCCTTTTGCTAATGCGATAATTGCAAATGGAACAATTGCCCAATGTAATCCAAACATGACTAAGACTTGCCAAGCAAATCCTAGCACTAAACCAAAGATAATAGGATTAAATCCTTGTAATGCTAGTAAACCTTTACCTAAAGCATCTGAAGCAAGATTCATTACTGGTCCAATAACTAGGAAGCCTAGAGGAATTGAGATGATTGCCGTAAAGAATGGTGTCAAGAAAAGCTTTACTACATCAGGAATAATTTTCTTTAACTGGTGTTCTAAAAATGCTGCAAATGCTGTAATGGCAATAATTGGCATTACAGAAGACCCGTAGCCAGCAGTTGGTACTGAAAAAGGAATTCCAAAGAGGCTTAATCCACCACTTTCTGCAAATGTTTTTGCAACTGTTCCGTCTACGAAACCTGGGTAAACAAGTGCTGCGGCAATCATCATTCCAACAAATGGTGAGCCATTAAATTTTTTCATTGAAGTATATCCAATGAAAATTGGTAGGAAGAGAAATAGACCATCACCCATTGCATTAAAAACAGCATAGGTTGCAGACGCTTGAAAACTTTGTCCCAAGGCAAAGGATAAAATTGCATTAACCCCTTTAATCATACCCGCTGCTGCTAATGGAGCTAATATTGGTTGGAAAATTCCTGAGATCAATTCCACAAATTGATCGAAAAGGTTTCCTTTTTGTGCAGAGTCTGCTGGTGAGGTATCAAGTACCCCAAGGACAGCATCTACATCTGCACGCACTTCTGGTACATGATTCCCAATAACGACTTGGTATTGGCCGCCAGATTGCATTACTGTAACTACACCATCCATATTTTTCAGGACATCGGTATTTGCTTTTTTCTCATCTCTGAGTTTAAAACGTAACCGTGTAATACAGTTAATCACTGAGATGACATTTTCTTTGCCACCTACATTTGCTACAATGTCTTTTGCAAGAGCTTCATATTTGCCCATTACAAACCTCCAAAATAATATATTTTTTAGAGGTTTCGCCAACTTAATGTCACGATCCAATTGTTACCATAGTTGATGATGACTAAAGTCATCTTAAAAATTAATCTTGTATTTTTTCTAAAATACGTGCTAGATGAACGGTCATATATATTTGTTCATTTTGAGAAACTTCGTACGACCTTGTCTGTTTAAGAAACTCACTGACTTTTTTTGTTCCTATGTATGCTCTTGGGTATTTTCTGGTTATTAGAAGGAATAAGTCTTCATCGGTGCTTTCATCACTTTTTGTATTAGAAAGTATTCTTTCGGTGAAAAATTTAAGGTGAGTAATGAACCTTTGAAAATAAATATCTTGCTCATTAAAGTTTACTTGTAAAGTATACTTTAGAGTTGTTAATATTTCTTCCATTAATTTTGTTAATTCCGTTGCATATTCATGACCACTTCCCAGGGTTCCATTAACAATGTGCATGGCCAGAAAACCTGCTTCATCTTCTGGAAGTGAGATATTAAGTTTTTCTTGAACTTTTTGAAGTGTCTCAAGACAAAGTGCAAATTCTTCTGGAAAAAATCTCTTAATATCCCACAAAAGAAAATTTTTAATAGTTATATTGTCTTTTTCACGAATAATTGCTGCATTTAAATGGTCAGCGAAAGCAACCAATACGGTATCAGAAATTGTTTTATCAAATTTTGTTTTTGCTTTTGCTAAAGTTAAAATCGAAAGTTCTACGATTCCACTTGGAATTTCCGAAAGTAATTCTGAAAAATTCTGTTGCTCAGAAGTTACTTTTAATGCAAAAATTTTTTCAATTTTTTTGTCTTCAACAACTTCACCTGCTTTTTTCCCAAATCCTAAGCCTAAACCCATAAGAATGGTTTCTTCATTATCATTTTGAGCAATGACTACATTATTGTTCAGAACTTTTTTGATTTTCACATTCTTCTCCATTTCACAAAAATAGACCTTATCCCCCTATGACTATAGGTTTGATAAGTTCTAGCTTAACTTAATAATCACTATCCAATTTTTTGTAACCGTTTTATTTAATAAAAGTATACCATTTGTAAAGTGGACTGTCAAGGATATATGGTTTTATTAATTTTTCAATTATCTTAAAAATTGATTGCGTTTTCAATAAATTTAATAACTTCGTTTTCTTTACCTTCATGTAAATCACGAACAATTTTTGAACCAACAATAACTCCTGAGGACACTTTATCAAAACGGTCCACATCAGATAATGTAGAAATTCCAAATCCTGTCAAAACAGGAACATCCGTTAATGAAGACAACGCTTTTAAATGTTGGTCAAGCTGGTTACTATAAGCATTTTCTTTCCCAGTTACTCCATTTATTGCAACGGCATAGATAAATCCTTCAGCATCGGTTACAAGTTCTTTTTGCCGAGAAAGTGGCGTGGTTAATGAGACCAGAGGAACTAAACAGATATCTTTATCATTGATAAATGGTTTGATATAGTCCTCATGCTCTTTAGGTAAATCTGGAATGATAAGGCCTTTAACTGGTGTTTCTTCAAGAGCTGCAACAAACTTTTCAATTCCAAACTGATAAACGGGATTGAAATAGGTCATAATTACTAGAGGAACTTTTGTATCAATTGTTTTTAAGGTTTCAAGAATACTTGAAAGTGATACATTTCTTGCTAAAGCACGCAAACCTGCTTGTTCGATGACTGGACCATCAGCAACCGGATCTGAAAATGGAACGCCAATTTCAATAGCGGAGCTCCCGGCTTGTTCAAGCAGTTGAATGGTTTCTTTAAGACCTTCTAAGCCTTTTTCATGGTCGCCAGCCATGATATAAGGAATAAAATTATTTTTTTTATTGCTTAAAGTCATTTGTAAAGTTTTCATTTTTTCACCTCTTTTTCTGCTTCAAGTCGTTCTTTAACTTGAACCACATCCTTATCCCCACGTCCTGAAAGACAAACAATCATTGATTTATCTGCTCCTAATTCTTTAGCTAGTTTGACTGCATAGGCGATAGCATGAGAGCTTTCTAGTGCTGGAATAATTCCTTCAGTTCTAGATAAGATTTTAAAACCTTCAAGTGCTTCTTCATCTGTAATATCAACATATTTTGCTCGTCCAACAGCATTGAAATAAGAGTGTTCTGGTCCGATTCCTGGATAGTCTAAACCGGCTGAAATACTAAAGGCTTCTAAGATTTGACCATTTTCATCTTGAAGGACATCCATGAGTGTTCCGTGAAGAACACCGGGGCGCCCTTTAGTAATTGTTGCTGCATGATGTGGCGTATCAATTCCAAGACCAGCAGCTTCAACACCATACATGGCAACTGATTCATCATTAACGAAGGGATAAAAAAGTCCCATCGAATTTGAACCTCCACCGACACAAGCTACTAAAGCATCTGGAAGTTTATTTTCTTTTTCTAAAAATTGGGCACGCGCTTCCTGTCCAATAACAGCTTGATAATCACGCACAATTTGTGGAAATGGATGTGGTCCAAGAACTGAGCCCATTACATAATGCGTATCTTCAACTTGAGCAACCCATGCTCTAAGTGCTGCATTAACCGCATCTTTAAGTACGCGTGAACCATCAGTTACTGAATGAACTTTTGCCCCGAGTAACTCCATGCGAAAGACATTGAGAGATTGTCTTTTAACGTCTTCTTCACCCATATAAATCGTACATTCCATGCCAAAGAGGGCAGCAGCGGTTGCGGTTGCGACACCGTGTTGGCCTGCACCTGTTTCAGCAATGACTTTATTTTTTCCCATTTTTTTGGCAAGGAGGACTTGTCCGAGGGCATTGTTAATTTTGTGTGCTCCTGTATGGTTTAGGTCTTCTCTTTTAAGATAAATTTTTGCTCCGCCCGCATATTCTGTTAAGCGTTTTGCATAATAGAGTGGGTTTTCTCGTCCAACATAGTCTTTAAGTAATTCTTTAAGTTCTGCTTGAAAGAGAGGGTCTTTTTTACTATCTTCATAGGCTTCTTCTAATTGTTTTACTGCTGTCATTAGTGTCTCAGGTACGAATTGGCCCCCGAATTGGCCGTAAAATCCTTTGTTGTTAGGTTGGTTGTAGGTCATGTTGTTGCTCCTTTGATTTTTTTTATTTATTTTTTTAGTTCTTCTCTTAAAATTCCATATTTTATTGAATCATACCAAGTTTCTTGCCAATATCTAACTTTTCTGATTTGCCCTTCAAGTTTTAGACCACTTTTTTCTCCTAGTCTCATCATTCCTTGATTTCCTGACCAAGTTGTAAATCCTATGTGCTGAATCTTCGGATAAGTTTCAAAAAGGTGCTTCAACCAAAAAGATAAGGCATCCTGTCCAATTCCACGTCCCCACAATTTACTATCATAAATCACTATACCAAACTCAAGCCATTTTTGTAATTTACCGTCTTCCCAATAAGCTGACAGCATTCCAATGATTCGATTTTGAAAGATAATAAGTGCAACATTTGGTTGATTTATTTTAAGAGTTATTTTTCTTGAAAATTCTTCCCAACTCAGGATTGGCTCCTCAAAATAGGGAGCGTTGAAAGACATCCAATGTAAATCAGATTTAGGTCCATAACTAATTTGCCAAAGCTCTAATATATCTTCTTTTTGAATTGACTTAATAATGAGACCATTTCGAATCTCTACACCCTCTTCAATAAGATTATCATTCATTGTCATTCCTCTTCTGTTCCTTTATTAACTTATCTAAAATAAAGGAATCTTTTTGCTTCCCTCCTCGCCACTCATCTCGTTTTGCTGCCTGATAGATTTTAAGGGATTGTTCAACATTTGGAAGATGATATTTTTCGCCATTTTCCATTCTTTCTTGTTGAATGGTCAAATAGTCAACCCCGGCATAGTTTTTAAGGGTCTCCACCCTTGCAAAGCCAACATGAATACTAGCTTTTTCAAATTTATGCTCATGTAAGTCAATAAGCTGATAACCTAATTTTTCCATTAAACTTGTTAATTGCTCAAAATTTTCAAAATCAGACGTTTTGAGTTGAATATCAATGTCATCAGGATTTGTTGGAAAATTGATTATTTGCTCAACTGCTAAACTTCCCATTAAATAAGGGATAATCTTATTTTCATTTAGCTTTTTTGTGATTCTTAAAAATTCTATAAATAATTGCTTTGATGAGGCAAGGCTTGCATTTTGAACAAAGTTTTTTATTTTTGTAAGGTTTTTAATTCCGTCAGTTTCTACTCCAGAAGAAACATCCACACCGTAGGCATTTGGAAAATGTTGAATAGCAGCTGCTACATTTTCTGGATTAAGTCCACCAGCGATGAAAAATTTATTTTTCAGACCGCTGGTCACCAAAGAGTCCCAATCAAATGCTTGACCACTTCCAGCTTGTGGACTATCAAATAATAAAATTACATCTTCGTATTCTTTAAATTCTTGGTCTGGTCTTATTGCTTTAATAACCGAAATATCTAGTTGATTAATGTAATTCATATCTTCATTTCCGTGAAGCTGAACCAGATCGAGTTGAGCAACTTGAATGGCTTTTTTTACAAAATCAATAGGTTCATCAACAAAAATTCCTACTTTTTTGACTGTTTTTGGGACATCGTTTGTGATTTGAAGAATTTTTTCTGGTGCAACTTGGCGTTTTGAGGGACTAAGAATAAAACCGAGATGTGTGGCACCAGATTCTACGGCTGTATCAACAGCTTCTTTTGTAGATAAACCACAGATTTTAATTTTCATTCGTTTTCCTCTTGACTTTTAAATCTTTCAAAGATTTTTCTAGATTTTCTGATTGCATGAGTGCTGTTCCAACCAATATTCCATTGAAAGCATCGGAAACTTTTTGGGCTTCGTTTGCGCTAAAAATGCCTGATTCGGAAATGTAGATATTGTCTTCTTTAAAGTAGGGAGTCAAATCTACTGAATTTTGCAAGCTCACTTCGAAGGTTTTTAAATTACGATTATTAACTCCAATAATTTTAGCCCCAAGCTGATGAGCAATCTCAAGTTCTGCTTTATTATGTGTTTCAACAAGAACTTCAAGTCCTAGTGAAAGTGCGTAGTTGTAGAGGTTTTGGAGTTTGGGGTATTGATTTTCAAAAACTGCGACAATGAGTAAAATAACTGTTGCTCCCGCATTAACTGCCCGATTGATTTGTTTTTTATCGATGATAAAATCCTTGTTCAAGGTTGGGATTTGGACATTTTCTGAAATTTCACGGAGATATTCAATATTTCCTTTAAAAAATACAGGGTCAGTTAAGACGGAAATCATAGCGGCACCGGCTTGTTCGTAATTTTTGGCTTGGTCAACGATATCCACTTCTAAATTAATATCACCTAGACTGGGCGAAGCTTTTTTGACTTCGGCAATCACTTGAAGCTGGTCGGAATGTTCTTTTAAGCAATCATAAAAATTGTATGTTTGACGAACTTTTCCTACTTGTTCTTCTGGCATTTTAGCAATTTCAAGTCGTTTTTCTGCTAGGATTGTTTCTAGAAATTTTCCTTTTTTTATGTTCATATTTTTCTCTCATTTCCTGCTATTTCAAAATTTGCCATCAAGATTTTTAACCAATTTGTTCTGCTTGTAATTCATGCAACTTGGTAAGAGCTGCTCCTGTACTAATTACTTCTCTTGCAAGGTCAACTCCGGATTTGATGGAATCAACTTTTCCGTTGGCATAGAATCCAAGTCCGGCATTTAAAACGGTCGTTTCTAAAAAGGCTGACGGTTGATTTTCAAGGACATTTTTTAAAATTTCAGCATTTTCTGGGGCTTCACCTCCGCGAATATCATTGAGTTGAACTTCTGAAATACCAACGTCTGAGGCTCTAAATTCATGCAAAGTCACTTTGTCATTTTCTAAAAGGGCGTAATGATTAAGTCCAAAGGGTGTTGCTTCGTCCATTCCGCCTTCACCTGTAATGACTAATGCTCGCTTACGGCCTAAGCCTTTCAAAACATTTGCTGTTAATTCAAGTAAATCTGGACGTGAGGTACCAAGAAGTTGTGTATCAAGTGGAATTGGATTGATTAGTGGCCCAGTCAAATTCATAATTGTTGGAATTTCGAGTTGTCTGCGGACTGGCGTGAAGTATTTCATCGCTGGGTGGAGATTTTGAGCAAAAAGGAAAACTAAACCAACTTTGTCAAAAACTTGAGCTAACTTTTCTGCTGGTAAATAAAGATTGATTCCTAAGGCCTCAAGAACGTCTGCCGAGCCAGATTTACTGGTAATGGAGCGATTTCCGTGTTTTGCCATATTGACTCCACCAGCTGCTAAAACAAAAGCGGCTGTGGTTGAAATATTAAAACTGAATGAGCGGTCGCCTCCTGTTCCACAATTGTCCATCGCATTTGGCAAATTTGTTGGAATGGGAATCGCTGCTTTTTGTAAAGCTCGAGCCAAACCAGTCAATTCGCTTTCTGCTTCACCTTTCATTTTTAATGCTACTAAAAAGCTGGCAATTTGGACCTCGCTTAATTCACCTTGGATAATTGAATTTGCAAGCATGTTCATTTCATTTTCGGTCATGTCACGGCCTGACATCACTTTTTCAAGTTCATTTTTCATTTGATGACTCCTTGTTTTCATTTACTTGGTTGACAAAATTTTCAATCATGGTCATACCATCCAATGTGCCAATGGATTCTGGGTGAAATTGTAATCCATAAATCTGTTCTTTTTCATTTTCAATAGCCATAATTTCACCATCATCTGTCGCGACTGCTGTGATTGCAAAATCTGGTAAACCGACTGCCGCATCCATGACAATTGAATGATAGCGCATGACTAGAAATTTTGAGGGAAGATGATTGAAAAGTAAATTTCCTGAGGTCTGACGGACTTGTGAATTCTTGCCATGCATGACTTGATGTGCCAATCGAAGTTTGCCACCAAAAACTTCAACGATAGCTTGAAAACCTAGACATATTCCTAAAATTGGTTTTTGACCTGCAAATTGCTGAATAAGTGTTTCCATTTTTCCAGCATCCGCAGGCCAACCAGGGCCTGGTGAGAATATTAAGGCGTCTGCTTTTTCTGCCATATTCTCCAAAGAATCATCGTCATTTTTCACAACTGCTACATCAGTCAAAGCACCTACATACTGCACTAAGTTGTAAGTGAAACTATCGTAATTATCTATTATTAAAATCAATTTTGTCTCCAATTTTTAACGACAAGGCCTGTCAGTAATTTTTATTTTCTGTCAGTAAAAAATTACTGACAAAATTATCTGATGATGTTAAATTTTTTATCTCTACATCTTTTTGGGTCTATTTATTGACCAACTTTCAATAAGCCTTGGGCTTTGTTTAAGGTTTCTTGATATTCATTTTCGGGTACTGAATCGTAAACAATTCCGGCTCCTGCTTGAACATGTGCTTTCTTGTCTTTCAAGACCATTGTCCGAATGGCAATTGCAAAATCGCAATTTCCATTTTTCGTTAGATAACCGATAGCTCCTCCATAAATTCCTCGTTTTTGCGTTTCAAATTCATAAATTCTTTGGTAGGCTCGATGCTTCGGTGCTCCTGATAGCGTCCCCGCTGGCAATGTGGCGCGTAAGGCATCCATAGCTGTAAATTCAGGACGAAGCTCGCCGGTCACTTCACTTGTAATATGCATGACGTAGCGATATTTCTCAACTTTCATGAAAACAGGAACTTCGATTGAACCATATTTGGAAATTTTACCAATATCATTTCGTCCTAAATCAACAAGCATTTTGTGTTCAGCGACTTCTTTGGGATCACTTTCTAAATCTTCAATAAGAGCTTGGTCTTCAAATTCATTTTGCCCGCGTTTTCTTGTTCCAGCAATTGGATTGGTTGAAACTTGATTTCCATGAACAGCAACCAAACGCTCTGGTGAGCTGCCAATGACATGAAAATTATCGAATTCCATAAAGTACATATACGATGACGGATTTTCAACCCGAAGCTTTCTGTAATAATTAAAGGGGTTGTCAGTAAAATCGGCTGTTAAACGTTGTGATAAAACAACTTGGAACATGTCACCATTTCTGATAAGTTCCTTTGCTTTAGTAACTTTTTCTTCAAAAAGTTCTTGAGACATATTGCTGACGAAATTCAGTTTACTTAATTCTGTCAGTTCATTTTCTGCTTCTGTCAGTAAAGATAATGACTCAATATTTGCTGACAGCGCGTTTTGTAACTCTTTTTCTGAACGCTGACTGTAAGTATTGTCTTCAATAAAAATCAGTTTTTCTCGTTTGTGGTCAAAAATTAGGGCTGATTCGTATAACATAAAATACATATCTGGCGTTCCAATCGAATCTTTCAGTTCAGGTTGAATGCCTTCAAAAATACCATAGGTATCAAATCCAGCATATCCAATCGCTCCATTTGTAAAAGGCAAGTCTAAATTTTCGTCAGTACTTTCTGGCTGACAAACTAATTTTTCCAGAAATTCCATTGGATTTTCATCGCTAATGATTTCTTCATTTACGCTTAAAATTCCGTCAGTAAATTTGATGTGCTTCACAGGATTTAACGCAATAATTGAAAAACGTGATTGGTCATTTTCTCTGGGAATGGATTCTAAAATCACTTTATTTTTCCCATTCAGGCGAAGATAAACCGAAATTGGGGTCATGGTGTCTGCTGAAATCTCTTTAATTTTTCTCATGTTTTCTCTCTATCTATAGGTTTGAGGAAGTCTTTTCCATTGATACTGATTAGTTAAAATTTAAGCTTCGCCATCGTTGGTTCATTTTAGAAATCCTTTCAAAAAAATACAAAAAAGCCCGTAGAGTATCAAATACTCTACGGGCGTATGTCACGCGGTGCCACCGTAATTTAAGAGTCCCTAAAAGTATTACAAAAATACTAGAAAAACTCTTCTTTTCCTCGTCTAACAACAAGTTGCTTGGTATCGGGAGCATCCGTGATTTTTATTGTTTCAAATCAAATTGCGAAAAACAAATCGTTCTCGACTTTCAAATCAGCCCATTCGCTCTGATGAATTTATCTGCTCGCACAACCGCAGACTTCCTGAAAAAATTCTGATATAGAGTTACTTTTCTGATGTTGAAAATAATTGTAAAACTTTTTATGAGACTTGTCAAGGATTTAAAAATATTTTTTTAAAAAAATGAAGAAATTAGAGCTAAAATGGCTAAACCACCTTGGGTCAAAATAATCTTTTTATTACTGGTCAAAGAGCCATACAAAGCCACTAAAATAATATAAATAAGCAGTAATCTAACAATTTCAAGTGGCGCTGACGAAAAGAATATTGCATAAATTAATCCTAAACCAATCAAACCGTTATAAATCCCTTGATTTTTAAAAAGCGTTTGAACTGAAGAACGTTCTAGCTCCTCTTTTCCCATATTAAACACACGACTGGTTGTTTTTGAGCTTGTAGCAAAGGTTTCTAAATACATAATGTAGAAAAATTCCAAAGCAACCAAAAGTGACAGAATAATTGCTAAAATGTTCAAATTACTTCTCCTTTTTATTTAAAAGTAGTGATTTTATCAGCATTCATGCGGACAGATTCATAACCTTCTTCAACGGCTTTACCAATTGACAAAATCATAACTGGGACAAAACGTTCTTTGTCTAAATCAAAAGCTTCTGCTAATTTGTCTTTTTCAAAACCACCAATTGGATTTGTTTCGTAACCATGAGCTCTTGCCACCAACATCAATTGCATTGCTGCCAAACTTGAGTCAATTTTGACAACATCATTCATTTCTTGTTTAGAAAAGCTCTTGTAATAAGGAATAATTGCTCCAATTTGTTGATCTCTGACTTCCTGAGGCATTTTTCCTTCAGCAACTGCTTGGTCATAGATTTCTTCACCTAATTCATAATTAAGCATGTCACCAAAAATTAAAATCATTGCTGATGAAGTATCATTTTGACGTGTGTTAAAGCGAATTAAAGGTTTTAATTTTGCTTTTGATTCTTCGGTTTCAGCAATGATAAAACGCCAAGGTTGCATATTTACTGATGAAGGTGCAGCTGTTGCTTCTTGAATCATTTCAAGCATTTCTTCGTGAGAAATTTTGTAGTTTTCATCATAAAGTCTGACAGATTTTCTACCAAAAGTAATATCTGAGAAATCGTTATTTTTAAAGTTCTTATTCATTTTTTCTTCTTTCATTGTGTTAATTTTGTGAGTAGTTCTAAAAGTTGTTCTTCTTCTAAAGCACTGAGCCCAATATTTAATATTTGTTGATTTTCATCTAGAGAATCATCATGTTTTTTTGCACAAAGTGCTAAATCATTTTTAGCTTTATCGGTAATTTCGACAAATACTTCTCGATTATTTTCTTTATTGCGCTCTCTTTTGACAAGATTTTTTTCTTCAAGTAATTTTAAATGTCTTGTTACAGCAGCACTATCAATTTTTAATTCATTTTGTAATTGACTTTGAGAGCAACGACCTTTACATTTTAAAATCATCATCAGTTGATAACGAGTAATACTATAACCCGTTGACTTCCCAAATTTTGCCGTCATTTCTTGATTTACAATTTTGAGCTGATAGAGTAACTGGCTGACTTTTTCAAGCTTCATAATTTATTTCTCCTTTCTTAATTGATTGATCAATCATTGATTAGTCAATTATAGTATTAAAATAAATAAATTACAACTAAAAGAATTGAGAAATAAAAAATTAGGATTCAACCTAGCATTTTTCCCAATATAATAACTCAAATATCACTAATCTTTCCATTTCTCGAATTTCTGTTTCACTAAAAAATAATTGCGTCAAAGCCGCTAATTCTGCATTTGAAAGCTCATCAGAGAAATAATCAGAGAAAAACTGTGAACTTACTTTTTCTGATAAAAAGAATCTAAATTTCTTACTTTTAAATTCCCAGCCTAATTCCTCTAACCATACCTTATAAAGCAACATCTGCGCTTCTTTATTCTGTTCTTGATTAGGCAAATACAATTGTTCGACCTGACTAAAGAGATTATCCTCATCAAAAATCAAACGTAAAATTCCAACATTTCCATTGGCAATCCGATTTAATTCTACTAAGGCTTCTTTTGACTCCAATGCAGGATTCATGGCTGAAAATACAAAATCATAAGTATTTTCTTTTGTATTCTTTAAAAATTTATTTTGTTCTTGATGCGTAAAAGTGATTTTATTTGAATCAGCTGACTTATTCTTGGCAAATTCTAACATTTTTGCTGACAGATCAACAAGATGATAGCTGTCAGTAAAATTTGAAAAGTGTGGAATATATTTGCCTGTCCCACCAGCTAAATCTAAAAATTGACTTGTTGGTAAAAGTTTTTCAGCCACCAAAAATTCCTTTAATTGCTGACCAATATCAACCAAGCTTTCATTTTGAATTTCTTCATATTCTTGAGAAAACTCATCCCAATATTGTTCTAATTCTTTAGTATTATCATCCATTTGTCAGCCTCTTTCTCAATAATTATCAGTCCTATCTATAATTATAACAAAAGCTTTTAACTAAGCCTAAATTCATTAACCTAAAATCCGACCAATAAAATAATGAATAAAAATTGTTAGTAAACCAATAATAATATTTCTAAGAATTGCTTTAATTACCAAGCCATCAGAAAGCTTAGCACTAATCATTCCAGTTAAGGCCATTGCAAGCATTGTTGCAAAAATTGTTGCTGGAAATTGCCAAGCACCCTTAACTAAAATCATGGTTAGTAAAGGAAAAAGTCCACCAATCGTAAATGAAATTAATGATGAACCTGCTGCTTGCCAAGGATTCATATAATGTCCTAAAGCAATATCATATTTTACTGACAGAACAGTTTCCAAAGGTTTTCGAGCAAGTAATTCATTAGCAATTTCTGCTGAAGTTTCCGGACTGATTCCTTTTTCAATATAAAAATCTTTCACTGCTGCTTTTTGATTTTTAAAATCATTTTTCAGTAATATTTTTTCTTCTTGAACCACAACTTTCTCACTATCAGATTGAGAACTGACACTTGCATACTCACCAGAAGCCATTGAAAAAGCACCAGAAATCAAATTTGCCAAACTAGCAATTAGTAAAGCAAAGCTACTTCCAGAAGCTGCGGAAACCGAAAAGAGCACACCAACAACTGTAAGAATTCCATCATTTGAACCCAAGACTCCCGCACGGACACTATTTAATTTTTCATCTATTGTCATTGTTTGTTTTTTCATCACAAACCTCCTTGTTTAAAGAGCAAACCCACTACATAAGTAACAAGCATCGTTAGAATCCCAGCAATAATATTTCTAAAAGTTGCATGTTTTTTATCAGCACCATTTAAATAAGCCGCAGCATAACCTGTAAATCCTAGAGCGATTAGTACGGAAATAAATGTTGCCAAAGCACTCCAACTTTTAGGAATTAAAGAAATGGCTAGCATAGGCAAAAGCGCTCCAGTTGGAAATGAGAGCATTGAGGCAATTGCCGCTCCTTTAGCACTCAATTCTTGTCCAATTGTAAAACCGTGTCTTTCACGAACCGTTGTTGCTAAAGCATCCTTTTTCATCATCTCATCCGTTGCTTTATGAGCTAGTTCATTAGAAATCCCATCTGCTTTATATTTTTGATAAACAAAATCAAATTCATTTTGATAATTAGTAGCAAGTGCTACTTTTTGTTCTTGGATAATTTTTTCCTGAGCATCACGTTGCGAACTGACTGAAACATATTCTCCCATTGCCATACTGACTGTACCTGCTAAAGTTCCGGCAAAACCTGCCAGCAAAATTGTCCCAATATGAGAGGTTGCGCCAGAGACACCAATGACAATCCCTGCAATCGAAATAATCCCGTCATTTGCTCCCATAATACTTGCCCTGACAATATTATTTCTTTGAATTAAGTTATTTTTTTCTTTCATTATCTCACCCTTTTAGAATCATTCTAAACTATATTTTAGAATGATTCTAAACAAATGTCAAGTCATTGAAATGATTTTCTGTTGATGATATAATAAAATAAATAATAAAGATAGGAGTGCTGATTTTGGAACAAGACTTAAAAGAACTATTACAATCACATGGTTTAAAAGCCACACCACAGCGTCTCATTGTCTTAGAATACCTGATAAAACATCAAACTCACCCAACGGCAGAGCAAATTCACGAAGATTTGGAAAATATTAGCTTAGCAACGGTCTATAATACCCTTGATAAATTGGTTGATAGTGAGTTAGTGATTGCTATAAATGACGGTAGTAAAAGAAGATATGACTACTACGGAGAGCCTCATTATCATGTTGTCAATAAAACGACAGGTGAGATTATGAATGTAGATAATTTTGATTTTCGTCCCCTAATGGAGGCCGCTCGAAAAGCTAGTGGTCTTAATATTACTGGTTACAAAGTTGAAATTTATGGAGTTGAAGATTAAAAAGTACTAATCCAATTAATTAGTGCTTTTTTTATTCTTTTATACCATTTCCAGTGAATATTTTACTATGCCCTGTAATTTATATATAATGATTATAGGAAGATAATATATTTAGAAATTGAGGATAAAAATGTCAAAAACAAAAAAACTCAACACATGGTACATATATGACTAAATTTAAAGGAATTATTTACGCTTCTTTGGGAGCCGCGTTTTTTGGGATTAGTAGTATTATTGCTGGACTCCTCTTTAATCGTTGTTCTATTGAGCCAGGTTGGCTAGTTACCACGCGCATGCTCTTTTCAGGCTTGTTGTTACTTGCTTGGTTAGCAATTACTAAACACAACATCTTTAGTGTCTGGTCTTCTGTAAAATCAAGTCTAAGAATTGTAGCTTTTGGGATTTTCGGAGTACTTTTTGCACAATCTTCTTTTCTATTATCTGTTTATTACGGAAATGCAGCTATTGCAACTATTTTACAATCCCTAGGTCCCTCCATCATTATTATTATTTTAGCTATCAAAAGTAAAGCAATTCCACGTCGTCTTGATATTATTGCCATTTTTCTTTCTTTAATTGGTGTTTTTCTGCTTGTGACCAATGGAAATATTGGAGAACTTAGTTTTTCAGCTTCTGCTCTTGTTTGGGGGCTTTTATCCGCCCTTGGTGTTTGTGCTTACACTCTTATTCCATGTCCACTTATCAAAGAACACTCTCCTTTAAGCCTTGTTGCTTGGGCCTTATTAATTGGTGGTGTCATTTCTAATTTCTTACATCCAGTCACAAATTTACCTAAAAATTTTGATCAGACTGATTTACTTTTGGTCAGCCTCATCGTTGTTGTTGGAACGCTCTTAGCTTACTCTCTTTATATCAATAGTCTAAAATATACAGAACCTCATATTGTTGGTATGCTTGGAATGCTTGAACCTGTCACCGCTATTTTAATTTCTACTTTATTCCTAGGCGTTTCATTTTTAGGATTCCAACAGTTAGGTATTTTTGTCGTCTTTCTGTCGCTATTTCTCATAAATTTTCCAACTAAGAAAAAATAAAAAAACAAAACGTAAAAAATACGTTTTGTTTTTTTATATTATTTGAAAATATCTCTTATCTCTGGTTTAACTTGTGTTGTTCCCGGAATAAAGTGGATACTTTCAGTGCCTGCTTCTGATGCTGTTTGATAGTACCAAATTTTCCATCTTAAAAAGGCCAAATTCATTTCTAAAACTTTAATTTTTTCTTCTAATTGCTCTTCGTATGTTTTCATAAAATCTAAACGTTCATCAAGTGTTGAATCGCCCTCCATACACCAATCAATAAATTGAGCAATATCTTTTATGGGTATGCCTGATTTTTTTAAACAATCAATGACTTCAATATAGCCAAGATCGTCATCTGTAAATTCTCTTCGACCAGCTTTATTTCTTTTAGCAAAAGGGAGCAAACCTTCCTTATCATAATAACGTACAGCATCGTTAGAAACGTTTAATTTACGTGAAATATCGCCAATTGTATATTTTGTCATTCTTTCTCCTTGACATGGAGTTAACTCCATGTTGTATAATCAGTATATCAAAAAAATACTCTTAAGGAGAAATAAAATGTCTAAACCACTTATTGTTATAACAGGAGCAAGTTCAGGATTTGGTGCTGAAATTGCAAAATTATTTAATGCTGATGGATTCCCAATGTTGCTTTTAGGTCGTCGTACAGATAAAATCAAAGCCTTGCCCCTTGATTTTACGAATGTCCTTGTGGAATCTGTAGATGTCACAGACAAAACATCATTTGAAAATGCAATTACTAAAGCTGAAGAAAAATATGGCAAAACTGATCTTCTAGTCAATAATGCAGGTGTCATGTTATTAGGAAATGTTCTTAATCAAAATCCAGCAGAATGGAAACAAATGATGGATACTAATGTTTTGGGTGTCCTTAATGGAATGCAAATTGTTCTTCCACAAATGGTTGAACGCCAAGGAGGAACAGTAATTAACATGTCTTCTCTTGCTGGTAAAAAAACTTTTACCAACCACGCCGCTTATGTCGCTTCAAAATTTGGTGTCCATGGTTTAAGTGAGACTGTCAGAGAGGAAGTTTCTGGTAAAAATGTTCGAATTTCACTTGTTGCACCTGGTGCTGCCGAAACAGAATTATTGACACATGTTACTGACGAAAGTGCCCTAAATGATTATAATCTTTGGAAAGAATCAATGGGTGGTACAACACTTGCTCCTGAAAGAGTGGCGCAAACCGTGAAATTCATTTATGATATGCCTCAAACGGTCAACATCAGAGAAATTGATATTGCCGCAACCAATCAAAATGCTTAATATTTAATATCTTAGCTAAAAAAGATACTAGTTAATCGCTAGTATCTTTTTTAGCTATTTATTTCATATTTTATCTAGGAGATAAGCTCTGCCTCCAAAAACTTTTATTTAGAAAATATTTTCTTAAAAAAATTAGGTCCTTTAGATTCTTTGGTTGCTTCAATAATATCAGTTGCCATAAGTTCTGGTCTTATGTGATAACGATTGTAAAGTTCTTCTTTTGGAACAGCATCAATAAACTCAGTATCTGCACCATATACAAGTGTTTTTATCCCTTTACTTGCCAAATAGGTCGCCACTTTTTGACCAAATCCCCCATCTTTAGTGCCATCTTCAATCGTAACAAAGAGTCCATGAGTTTCAGATAATTTGTCTAAAGCAGCTACATCCAAAAGATTTGCAAAGAATGGATTTACAACCGTTGGATTAAATCCTGATTTTTCAAGTTCTTCTGCCACATTTTCAGCTTTCTCAAGCATTGCACCAAGTCCTAAGATTGCAACTTTTTCGCCAGACTTAACAACTTCATACTGAGGTTTACTAAAATCAGTAATTTTTGTTGGGCGATTTTCCAAAGTATGCTCTGGCAAGTGTATAAATACTGGATGTTCATGTTGATTATATGCCCAATTAAGCATTGCAAAAAGGTCTTCTTCACTTGTTGCTGCAAGGTCAATTACATTGGGAATATTTGATGTTTGACTATAAACAAAACTTCCTTGGTGAGTATCGTTTGTTCCGCCAATTTGGCTGTTACTGATAATAACAATTGCTGGTTCTTTATTCAGTGCCAAATCATGGTTAAGTTGGTCATAGGCACGTTGTAAGAAAGTTGCATTTTGGAAAATAATAGCTCGAGTTCCTGCTGCTGCGATTGCTCCACCAAGTGTCACTGTATATTGTTCAGCAATTCCTCCATCAACATAATTTTTTGGATGATTCTTAGCAAATTGTGACAGGCCAAAGAACATTGGAATTGCGGCATTAATGGCGATAAGATTGTCACCTTTGGCTAACTTTTCTTCCATAAAGTCAAGAAATACATTATTATAGCTACGAACGATATTGGTTGAGCTATTGACTGGTTGACCTGTAGCAATATCAAAGGGTGCAAAGACTTGGTGCATTCCTTCTTTATTTTCAACTGCTGGTTTATAGCCATGTCCTTTCTCTGTGTGGATATGAAGAACAATTGGCCGATTGATATCTTTTACTGATTCAAAAAGGGCAATCAAACTTTGGATATCATTTCCCTCCTCAAGGTAACGGTAATCAAGCCCAAATGATTTAAAAAGATTATTTGCTGAGGTTCCTTTACTTGCTCGCAGATCTGCAAGATGTTGATAGATTCCTCCATGATTTTCGGTGATGGCCATTTCATTATCGTTTACAATAATAATAAGATTCCCGTTAAGTGTACCTGCGCCATCAAGTCCCTCAAATGCAAGTCCTCCTGAGAGCGCGCCATCACCAATGATGGCTACAATATTTTCTTTTTTTCCTTGCATATCTCGAGCCAAGGCATATCCCATAGCTGTTGCAATAGATGTAGATGTATGACCGACTCGTATAAAGTCATGTTCATTTTCTTCAGGGTCTGTATAGCCTGTTGTTCCAGAAAATTTGTCTTTGTCAGTAAAAAATTCTTTACGTCCTGTTAAAACTTTATGCGGATAGCTTTGATGACTAACGTCCCAAATTAATTTATCAACAGGTGAGTTAAAGACTTTATGTAAAGCAACAGTCAGTTCTACCACACCAAGATTTGGTCCGAGATGGCCCCCTGGATATTGACTGACACGATTAAGAATTGCATCGCGTACATTTGTAGCGAGCTCTTCTAGTTCTAGCGGTGTAAGAGCCTTGATGTCTTTGGGGGCATTTACTTTGTCTAATACTGTCATAATTTTTTCTTCCTAGTTCTATTTAGATTATAAAGCTGCGAGTAAAATTTAATATTATTTAAGTTTAATAAGGTCATTTTTTAATAAGCTAATATAACATTAACGTTTACGTTTGTAAACGATAAAGAAATTATACTTTTTTATATTTTACTTGTCAAGAAATCTGTCATCTTTTTTAAAGAAAGTCTATAATATTATTTTGAGAAACGCATTGGACTGAAATAAAAAAAGACTAACGTAATTATTAGTCTTTTTTCTATTATCTTATAAATTGTCATCGATTTTTTCTAAGAGTCTCAAGAATTCAGCTTGTTCTTTCTCGGTCAAGGGTTCAATCAATTTCTTTTCAGATGCTTCAAATATTTGATTAATCTGATTAATAATTTTTAGCCCTTTGGGCAAAATATAGATATTTTTTTGACGTTCATTCTCTTTAGGAATTCGTCTTTCGATATATCCTTTTTTTTCCAAACCTTGGAGCATACTTGTTATACTTGCTCCTCGTCTATTAAATACTTCTGCTAAATCTTTTTGGATGAGACCTTTATCTTGATTTTCTGCAATATATGCGATTACTCTAGCTTGTTGATGATTCACTTCTAAATCTTTCATCATTTGACTAGAGGTCATCATTGATTTTTGTGAAATAGAACGAAATAAATTTGAATAGATTGTATTAGCCATTTGGAGGACTCCTCTTATTTGATTTGCTGTTTCTTATTTCTTAGTATAATGGTCTTTTATTCATTTGTCAATTTATAACAATTAGATATCTAACAGTTAGTTCTTGACATTTTCATTTATTTGATTTATGATAATTCTTGTTAGTTAGAACTCTAACTATTTTTTAAAAAAGGAGAATCAAATGTCTGAAAATTTAACAAGAGAATGGATTAATTTCTCAGACCAAAAACTGTTTGATAAAAGTTATCTCTCAAAAACATATCACATTCCGGAAGAGTTCTTATCTTATGCAACAGATAAGGACGAGAGTGCTCGAATAGAGATTGACGATGAAACTAAAAGTCTACTCATTATTTTTGATATGCCATTTGAAGATCAAACAGATGTGGCTTATTATTCATCGGGACCTATGAGTTTTATTGTAACAAAAGAGGTCATCATCACAAATGTAGCGGATAAAAAGATGGCAACAATCTTGAAAAATTCAAAACTGCTTCATCAGTTAAATCCAAAACATAAGACTTCTTTTGTCCTTCATTTCATGCTAGCTATTGCCAAAATTTATGTCGATAAAATTAGAATTCTCAATCGTAAAAGAATATTAATCGAACAAACTTTAGGTAAGGCACCGAAAAATGAAGACTTGATTAATTTGATGAAAATTGAGCGAAGTTTAATTTATTTCATTATGTCCTTGAAATCAAATTCTTTAGTCATTTCTAAAATTAAAAGTGGTAAATATTTAAAACTTTATGACGATGAAAAGGAACTTCTTGATGATTTAATGATTGAAGTTGACCAAGCTTTTGATATGTCTAATATTTCAAATAGGATTTTGAATGAGATGACTGATTCTTATGATTCAATCATTAATAATAATACAAATAGTGTCATGAAATTTTTGACCTCTTATTCAATTATTCTGACTATTCCTACCATCATTTTTAGTTTTTATGGTATGAATGTTCCGCTCCCCTTGACTAATCTCCCAAAAATATCTTGGGAAATCATTTGTTTACTAGCCCTTTTCTTGTCAGTTTTACTGACTCTCTTCTTCGTCAAAAAAGATTATTTTTCTAAACGATAGTTTTGGGTTGACAAAACAAAAAATAAGTATTATGATATTCTAATAGTTAGATATCTAACTATTAGAATATCTATCATTTCGATTCAGAAAGAAGAACAATAAAAATGAGTAAAAAATCCAACTCTTATTATCTTAAGGAAGCGCCCATCAGAAAAGCAATTGCTCACTTATCAATCCCCATGATGATTGGAATTTCCGCAACAACAATCTATAACTTAATCAATGCCTACTTTATCGGCCTTGTCCATGACACAAATATGATGTCAACAATCACTCTAGGTTTAACAATAACCATTGTTTTTATGGCCATCGGAAACCTTTTTGGTGTCGGAGGCGGAACCTTTATTACTCGTCTGCTAGGTTCTGGCGATAAAGAAAAAGGAAAGAAAATCGCTGGTTATTCTTTTTATATGAGTTTTATCATTGGTTTGCTTATTGGGCTTGTTTCGCTTTTCTTTTTAAGTCCAATCGCTCATATTTTAGGAGCAGACGCCGCAACTCTTACTTATACTAAAGAATATGCTGGAGTTTTATTAGGTGGTGGTTTTAGTATGATTTTAAACTATGGACTGGAACAATTAGTTCGTGCAGAAGGTGCCTCAAAAGAATCAATGTATGGCATGTTCGTTGGGGTTGCGACTAGTATTGTCTTAGATGCCCTCTTTATCCTAGTTTTAAATCTTCATGTTATTGGGGCTGGACTTTCAATGGTGATTGCAAATCTAGCTTCTACAGCTTATTATGTCTGGTTTTTAGAAAATAAAAGTGAATCGCTTAAAGGATTTTTAAAACATTTTAAAATCAGTTTAAAAGACCAATTTGAAATCTATAAAATTGGGATTGCAGAAGTTTTCAAATCAGCATTTATGATTGTCACAACACTTTTGTTAAATCACTTTTCTGTTCAATATGGTGATAATGTTCTTGCTAGCTTTGGGATTGCCCTTAGAATCACTCAACTGCCTGAATTTTTGACCATGGGACTCTTTTTGGG
>Ga0308156_1000567_pt1 | contig 68768 bp, 64 predicted proteins | sample PhyAR2_FD_201041 | JGI IMG/M metagenome (GOLD analysis project Ga0308156, IMG submission 201041) | Phyllosphere microbial communities from UC Gill Tract Community Farm, Albany, California, United States - DLSL A.R2 | ecosystem: Host-associated > Plants > Phyllosphere > Unclassified | place: USA... | reverse complement strand
AAGGTCGACATGAAGCTGCCGGACAGGGTCGGGAGCGAGTCGAGCCAGGTGCCGCGCTTCCACGCCGCCGCGACGCCGATCAGCGTGCCGATGACGAACGCGAGGACCGTCACCGTGCCGACGAGCACGAGCGTGTAGGGCAGGGCGCGACCGACCAGGTCACCGACGGGCTGTGGGTAGAACGTGTAGCTCGTGCCGAAGTCGAGGGTGACGACCTGGTGCAGGTAGCTGACGTACTGGTCCCAGAGGTTGCCGCTGGGGACGCCGAGCTGGGCCTCGATCGCCTTCTTGGTGGCGTCGGTGACCGGGCCGTTCTGGCTGAGCTTCGCGAGGGCGGCGTCGGACGGGCTGCCCGGCATGAGGCGCGGGAGCACGAAGTTCAGCGTGACCGCGGCCCAGAGGGTGAGGACGAAGAGGACGAGTTTCTGGAGGACGTACTTCACTTGCCGGCCTCCTTCGACTGGTTCTTCGTCGCTTCGAGGATCTGCTTGCCCGCCGCGCTGTCACGCAGTCGGAGCTTCGTGAAGATGAGCAGGGGTGCCGAGTCGTAGTTCTGCGGTGCCATGTACGGGTCCTCCGCGCTCGGCCACCCGACGAACTTGCCGGTGTTGAACAGGCCCCAGAGTCCGCCGTAGTACATGCCGATCACGGGCAGGTCGTCGTACACGATCTTCTGCAGCTGGTTCAGGATCTGCTGCTGTTCGGCGCGGTCGGTCGTGCCGCGGTACTCGTCGAGCAGTTCCTGCGTGTCCGCGTTCTTGTAGCGCTCGAAGTTGTTCACCGTCGACTTGCCGACCGGCTGGTAGAAGTCGCTCGACAACAGGGAGTTGTAGGCCTGGAAGACGTCGCCGTTCCCCATGCCGCCCATCGCCATGTCGAACTTCCCGTTGTTGATGTTCTGCTGGTACCCAGCGGGCTGCGGCGCCTGGATCTGCACCTTCACGCCGATCTTCCCGAGGTCGCGCTGGACCTGCTGCGCGGCGCGGAGCCAGTCCGAGTAGCCGTTCGCGGTCATGAGGTTGATCTCGAGCTGCTTGCCGTCCTTGACGAGCTTGCCGCCCTGCTGCTCGTAGCCGGACTTCGCGAACTCCGCCAGGGCACGGTCGGTGTCCTGCGTGATCATGCCCTGGTCCGGGATCGACGGGTCGAGGTACTGCTCCTGGTTCGGCAGGATCAGGCCGGTCTGGCCCGCCGCACTGAGGTTGCCCTCGGAGGCGGTCTCGGCGATGCCGGGGCGGTCGAGTGCGTAGGAGATGCCCTTGCGCACGTTGACGTCGTCGTACGGCGCCTTCGTCAGGTTCGGGATGAGCCCGATGACGCCGCCGGCCGGGAACCACCACTGGTTCGTGTCCGACGCCGCACCCCAGGTGCCCCCGACGTCCGAGATGAACGAGTAGGCCCAGTCGTAGCCGCGCGTGACGGTGTCGAGCTGCGTGTTCGTCGCGGGGAGCACGAGGTGCTCGATCGCGATCTTGTCGGCCTGCCAGTACGTGGCGTTCTTGTCCATCGAGTACTGCTGGTCGGAGTAGTTGCCGAGCACGAACGGGCCGGTGCCGACCGGGTTCGGGTCGCGCCACGTGACGGGGTCCTGCACCCCGCCGTAGTGGTGCTCGGGGAGGATGTACGTCGCGCCGATGATGTTCAGGCTCGGGACGTCGTCGCCGTTGAGGTGGAAGACGAGGTGGTCGCCCTTCCGCTCGATGCGGTCGATGTGCTGCCAGGCACCCTTGACGTCCATCGCCGGGAACTCCTTGAGCAGGTCGAAGGTGAAGGCGACGTCCTCCGGGGTGAACGGCGTGCCGTCCGACCACTCGACGCCCTTCCGGATCGTCATGTCGATCGTCCGCGCGTCGGGCAGGTCCCAGGAGCTCGCGAGCCACGGGGTCCCCTTGCCGTCGAGCGGGTTGATCTCGATGAGCGGCTCGTACATCCACTTGCTCGCCGTGCGGGCGTTCGGGATGTACGGGTTGAAGTTGCGGTCGAACAGCGGGTTGCCGCGGTCCGCGTTGATGAGCATCGTGTCCTTGCCGATGCTCGGGTCCGGCTGGGAGCGGACCTGGATGCTGCAGCCGGTGGCGGCGAGGGCCACGACGGCGATGCCGGCCAGCGCTACGGTCAGCCGGCCGCGGCGGGTGCCGCGCTGCGGGCCGCGCCGTGGGACGCGCTCGGGCGTGCGCTGTGGGGGAAGCGTCATTGCTCGGTCGACCTCCGTGTCGAGTGGGTGCTGCGATCAATGTATGCGCTTACATCGCGCGGTGCAACCCGGCTCGTCCGGCATCGAGGCGGAACGACCGACCGGCCTACAACGCCGGCGGGCAGCTCTCCCGCAGGAGCACCTCGACCGGCAGCCGCACCGCGCGTGGCGCACCCTCGGGCCGTTCGAACCGGTCGACGATCGCCCGGACCGCGGCGCGTCCGAGCTCCCCCATCGGTTGGTGCACGGTCGTCAGCGGCGGCGTCGAGAACCGCCCGGAGTCGATGCCGTCGAAGCCCGTCACCACGACGTCCTCCGGGACGCGGAGCCCCCGCGCACCGGCAGCGTCGAGCACCCCGAGCGCCGACTGGTCGTTCGAGCACACGACGGCACGCGGCACCTCCGCCCCGTCGAACAGCGCGGCCGCGAGTTCGCGCGCACGGGCCCGGCCGAAGTCGCCGTGCACGACCCGCACCGCGGCGGGCGCCAGGTCGTGGTCGGCGAGCGCCTGCCGGAACCCCGTCGAGCGTTCCATGTCATCCGGCGAGTCGATCGGACCGGCGAGGTACGCCAGCGACCGGATCCCGAGTCGCCCGATCACGTGCGACGCGAGCGTCCGCATCCCCGCGGCGTTGTCGACACTCACCGAGTCGAAGCCGTGCGCACGTCGGTCGTCGGCCAGCACGACCACCGGGATCCGCCGGGCGACGTGCTCGAGCAGGTCGTCCGGCACCGTCTGGGCGAGGACGGCGAGTCCGTCGACCCGTCCGGCGACGTCGTTGACGATGACGTCCCGCGAGGACCCCCGCCCCGCCGCGACCATGAGGGCGAGACCACGCTGCCACGCCTCGGTCTCGGCCCCGCGGAGGACCTCGTCGAAGTACAGGTTCGACGAGAACGGCTGCGTGACGTGCCGCCGGTCGTCGACGACCCGGACGCCCCCGTCGGTGACCAGGTCGGGCCGTTCGTCCGGCACGACGTCGAACCCCGGCAGCAGGAGCCCGACGACACCGGTGCGCTTGCCGGCGAGCGCCCTGGCGTTGCCGGACGGCACGTAGCCGAGGCTCCGGATCGCGGCCTGCACGCGGTCGCGCGTGCCCTCGCGGACCGCGTCGGGCGTGCGGAGCACGCGGGAGACGGTGGCGATGGAGACACCGGCCTCGGACGCGACGTCGTAGACCGTGGGAGCTGCGGTGCGCTGCGCGCTCACGCCGTGCCTCCCCTCCGACGTCCGTCCGGCCGCCGCGCCGGTGCGCGGCCGGACCATCCTAGGCACGGCCCGGCGGACGACTCCTCCACAGCTCGGCGGAACCGCTTGCGCGTCGCCGACGGGCGGGAGCAGACTGATGCGACCTCAGAACGTCCCGTGAGGAAGCGCATCACCGACGATGCCCACGCACACAGGAGGAACTCTCGATGTCCCAGTCCACGCGGTCCGGCAGCAAGCACACCATCCGACTCACCACCGACGAGGCCGAGGTGCGCGACGCGCTCCTCGACCACACCGAGCACGGCGCGGCCTGGGCGGCCGAGCACCTCGACGGCTCCGAGGAACCGACGACCAGGGCCTGATCCCCGGCGCGGCAGCCGGACCCGGTCAGCGCGGGGCGACCCCGGACTGCGCGGTGCCCGACTGCTCGGTGCCCGACTGCTCGATGCGGGGCCGCTCGGTGCCGGAGTGCTCGGTGCCGGACCGCTCGGTGCCGCCGAGCAGCTCGGCGCTGCCGACGATCGCCACGCCCGCGCCGCGGAGGCGACGGCGCTCCTGCGCGATCCACGCGAGCAGCCGGTCGTTCGTCCCCGCGACGTGCGCCGCGAGCAGCTCCGCGGCCCGGTCGGCCTCACCCGCGCGCACGGCGTCGAGGACGGCGCTGTGCTCCTCCCACGCGGCCTCGCGGGCCTCGGCGGTGCGCACCTCGATCCACCGGGTGCGCTCGAGGCGGGTCAGTGCGTCGGCGATGGCGTCGGTGACGAACCGGTTGCCGCCGAGCGCGGCGAGGTCGAGGTGGAACGTCGAGCCCATCCGGATGCCGGTCTCGCGGTCCGGGCTGCCACGGAGGCCGTCGAGGTGCGCACGGACCTCGTCGAGCTGCTCGCTCGAGGCGCGCTCGACGGCGAGTCGTGCGGCCGCGGGCTCGAGCACGCCGCGGAGCTCCGCGAGGGACGCGATCTCGTCGAGGTCGATCGGGGTGACCGTCCACGAGCGCCCCTCGTGGAGGATGAGGCCCTCGCGCTCGAGCCGCGACAGTGCTGCGCGCACGGGCGTCCGCGACGCGTGGAAGCGCGCCTCGAGGCCACGCTCCGAGATCCGCTCGCCGGGGGCGATGTCGAGGGTGAGGATCGCCTCGCGCAGGTTGTCGTAGAGCTGGCTCGTCTGCGACACGGCCACGGCGGTCTCGGTCGTCTCGGTCACGGCGAGCCAGCATAGTGCCGTTCGGCTCCGCTTGGTATACCGTTGTGGTATACCAACTGCTCCGAGAACGGACCCTGTGCCCGCGCCGACCGCTCCGACCACCCCGACCGCCGTCCCGCGGCGAGCGTGGACGATGCTCGCGCTCGGGGTGGCCGCGCAGGCCGCCGGCACCCTCGTCGTGTCGGCACCCGCGCTGCTGATCCCCCACCTGCTCGCGCGGGGCATGCCGTTCGCGTCCGCCGGGTTCTTCGCCGCGGCTCCGACGATCGGCCTCGTCCTGACCCTGATCGCCTGGGGCGCCGTCACCGACCGGGTCGGGGAACGGGTCGTGATCGCGGGCGGGCTCGCCCTGACGACGCTGACCGTCGTGGCCGCGTGGGTGACGGCGGGCGACCCGCTGCTGCTCGGGATCGCGTTCCTCGCCGCCGGCATGACGAGCGCGTCGACGAACGCCGCCAGCGGGCGGGTGGTCGTCGGGTGGTTCCCGAAGGAACGTCGGGGGCTGGCGATGGGCATCCGGCAGATGTCGCAGCCGCTCGGCGTCACCCTCGCGGCCGTGACGGTGCCGGTGTTCACGGAGACGACGGGCATCCGCACCGCGCTCGTGCTGCCGTTCGTGCTGTGCGCACTGCTCACCGTGCTCTGCGCCGTCGGCATCACGGACCCCCCGCGCGCGGCTCGGTCCACGGGCGCCACCGCCGCCGAGCACCGGAACCCGTACCGGTCGTCGACGTTCCTGTGGCGCGTCCACCTGGTGTCCGTCCTGCTCGTCGTGCCGCAGTTCACCCTGTCGACGTACGGCCTGGTCTGGCTCGTCGGCCTCGGGTGGTCGACCCCGGCTGCGGGGCTCCTCGTCGGAGCCTCGCAGTTCGTCGGCGCCGTGGGTCGGATCCTCGTCGGGGCGTGGAGCGACCGTGTCCGGTCCCGCGTCGGACCGTTGCGCGTGGTGGCGGTCGCGGCGGCGGTGGTCATGGGCGTGCTGGCGCTGGTCGACGCGTCGCACTGGGCCGCGGCGGCGGTGTTCCTCGTCGTGGCGACGAGCGTCACCGTGGCCGACAACGGGCTCGCCTACACGTCGGTCGCCGAGGCGGCGGGGCCGTCGTGGTCCGGCCGCGCGCTCGGTGCGCAGAACACCGGGCAGTTCCTCGCGGCGAGCGCCGTCGGTCCGGGCGTCGGGGCGCTCGTCGGGGCGCTCGGGTTCGCGGCGTCGTTCGCGATCGTGGCCGCGCTGCCCCTGCTCGCGCTGCCGGTCGTCCCGCGCGCCGACCGCTCCCACGACTGACCTCGAGCGGCCCCGGCACCAGGACTCGTCCCGCAGAACGCAACGAGGGCGGTTGCTCGCAGCGGCATGTCACTGCGAGGAACCGCCCTCGTTGCGTCTTGCGGGGCCACGGGAGCGCCGGACGCCCCGCCGCGCCCCGCCGCCCGGGTCAGGCCGGGACGGCCGGGCCGACCGGCCAGCGCAGCAGCGCCGACGCGGGGGCACCGCTCGGCAGCGACGCCGCGTTGACCAGCACGAGCTCGGCGTCGGTGAGCACGATCGCCCGGACGAGCGCGCACACGGCCGGCACGGGACCGAGCACGGTGGCACCCGCCGCCTGCTCGGGTGCGGTCGCGACCCACGGCGCCGCGTCGAGCGCCAGCAGCGTCCGGTCGGCGAGCGCCGCGGCGTCGAGCGTCACCACGGCGGCCTGGGCCTGCTGCAGCGCCGACACGACGGCACCGACTCCGCTGACGCTCTCGTTGTCGCCGCGCCCCTCGTGCGTGCGGAGCAGGTCCTGCACGTCGTGCCGCCGCGACGCGAGGATCCGCGCGAGCGCCAGGTCGACGTGCTGCACGAGTGCCTTCTCCGAGGCGTCGTCGGCACGGGGGTCCACCGGCACCTCGGTCACGAGCGCACGGGTCGCGGTGGAGAGCTCCCCGCGCAGGAGTTCCCGCGCCCGGATGTCCCCGGCGACCAGGACGAGTCGCGGGGACGTCGTCCGCACGGTCTCCTCGATCGCTGCGGCGACCTCGCCGGCCGTCTGCTTCCAGATCTCCTCGGTGTGCTGGTGCCAGTGCGGCTGCTTCCACCCCGCGCCGGACTTCGCCTTGTGCAGGGTGTCGGTCCGGCCCTGGATCCGCTGTTCGTCTTCGGCTGCGCCGCTGGGGGCGTGCCCGAGGCGGTAGCCGCGGAACCCACCGCCCTCGCGACCGACGGTGACGACCAGGAACGGCAGGTCGAACGGTCGGTGGGCGAGCAGGGGCAGCAGGTCCGGGACGGCCCCGGTGCCGACCGACTCCTGGCCGTGCAGGTGTCCGGGCAGCACCTCGCTCAGCACGAGCTCGTCGTCGCGGACGAGCACGTAGCGGGCGACGGGCGCCGGGACCCCGGGCTGCTCGGCCAGTTCGTCCTCGACGACCTGGACGGCACGGTCGGAGCAGCCCTGCTCCCGCAGCGCACCGGAGACGGTCCGGCGCTGGAGTGCGGCCAGACGTCGCGGGTCCTCCCGGTTGCCGGACGCGTCGACGTACGCCCAGGTCCAGGTCCCCGATGCCTGGAGCGCCTGCACGACCTCGGGCTGCAGGGCGCTGGTCTCACGGGTCGCCTGGGCCATCACCGGCCTCCGTCCTCGTCGGTCTCGGTCGTGAACACGGCGTCCGAGCCGTCGGCGGTCGAGGACCCGGCGCCCGAGCCGTCGGCGGTCGAGGACCCGGCGTCCGAGCCGTCGCTCGTCGAGGACCCGGCCGTGGTGTCGGTCGTGTCGTCCTGCAGCGATCCCTCGTAGCCGGAGGCCGCCACGGTCTCGTCGTCGTCGGTGTCGTCGGGCACCGCTTCGGACTGCCGGAACTCCTCGACGTGTGCGTTGCTGCCGTGCCCCTGGACGATGCTCTGCGCCTCGTGCGCGAGCTCGTCGTCGATGCGGGGTCCGTTCGTGCTGCTGCCGCGATCGGTCATGGTCGGTCCTCCCGTTCGTGCCGCCGACGGCGCTGTCGGGCCGCTCGCGGCTTCGGTGTTCTGCGTGGACCCCACGGTGCGCGCTCGGCGCTGGTGGCGTCCGGAGGTCAGAGCGAACACGCAGCCGGACCCACGACGGCGGTCGCCAGGAGGAGGTCACGAGTGTCCGTGAATCTGCGTGAACGCACAGCTGCACTCGGTTCTGTGCTTTGCTGACGGGGAACCCGATCCGACGACGAAGCGGAGCGCAGGCAATGACGCCGACACCATCCCGACGTGTGATGACGAGAAGGAACCTGCTGGGCCTCGGCCTCGGCACGGCCGCAGCGGGGTTGCTCGCGGGCTGTGCCGTCCCGGGCTCGACGAACGTGAACAAGGCTGCGCTGGTGCCGGCCGCGGCGGGCGGCGAGACCGTCCAGCTGACGTACTGGGGCTGGCTCAAGGACCTGCAGAAGGTCTGCGACGTCTGGAACGCGGAACACCCCCGCATCCAGGTCACCGCGAACTGGATCCCCGGTGGCAACTCCGGCGGCTACCAGAAGATGTACTCCGCGCTCGCGGCGGGCGGCGGTCCGGACATCGGGCAGGTCGAGTTCCGGCAGATCCCGGAGTTCATGCTCGCGAACGGCCTGGTCGACCTGGCCCGCTACGGCGCGAAGGACGTGCAGTCGCGGTACGACGAAGCCGCCTGGTCCCAGGTCGAGTTCGTCGACGGCGTCTACGGGATCCCCCAGGACACCGGCCCGATGGGCTTCTACTACCAGACCGCGATCCTCGAGCAGGCCGGTGGCGAGCCCCCGACGACCTGGGACGAGTGGCGCGACCTCGCCGACAAGGTGCGCGGCACCGGCAACGGGAACTACCTCGAGGTGTTCCCGGTCGCCGACGCGTCGCCCTTCGCCGCGTACGTGCAGCAGGCCGGCGCCCGGTGGTTCCGCACCGACGGCGACTCGTGGGTCGTCGACATGACCGACGACAAGACGATGATGGTCGCCGAGTTCTTCGACGGCGTCATCGACGCCAAGCTCGTCGACACGAGCGCCGGCGCCTACACCCCGGGGTGGTACGCCGCCGCCGCGAGCGGCAAGATCGCCGCCGTCACGAGCGCGAGCTGGGGCGACGCCCTCATCCAGTCCGTGCAGGGCGGCGAGGGCAAGTGGAAGGTCGCGCCGATGCAGACCTGGGGCGACACGGGCTACGGCTCGAGCTCGATCGGTGGGTCCACGGCCGCCGTGCTGGCGAACGCGAAGCACCCGAAGGAGGCGCTCGAGTTCATCACGTGGATGACCACCTCGAAGGAGGGCGTCGACGCGATGATCAGGTACTGCGGCATCGGGTGGTCGCCGGCGAAGGACTACATCGGCAAGGCGCGTCAGCAGCCGTCGGAGTGGTTCTCGGGTCAGGACTACAACGAGGACGTCTTCGTCCCCTCGGCCCAGGAGCAGAACCTCGACTGGTCGTGGTCGCCCGTCACGCAGTCGGCGTTCACGAGCCTGCAGAACCAGTTCCGCCGCAAGCTCACCGGTGGGCTGAAGCTCACGGACGCGGTCGAGCTCGCCCAGCAGGAGATCGTCCGGTCCTTCCAGGACAAGGGCCTCAGCGTCAGGACCGCACGATGACCGCCACGCAGCCCGGATCCGGCTTCCGCACGAGCACCAAGGCCACGAGCGCCCAGAAGCGCGCCCCGTGGATCCTGCTCGCCCCGTTCCTCGCGCTGTTCGTGCTGACGTTCATCATCCCGATCATCAGCGCGCTCTTCCAGAGCTTCACCACGGTCGACCGCGAGGGCCTGTTCGGCGAGGACGGCGTCACCGGCCGCTTCGCCGGGTTCGACAACTACGTCACCGCCCTGAACGACGCCGGCTTCGTCGGCTCGATCTGGCGCATGCTGTTGTTCGGCATCGTGCAGGTCCCGGTGATGATCGTCCTCTGCACGATCCTCGCGCTGCTGCTCGAGTCGGCGAGCGCCCGCTGGCCGGGCTTCTTCCGGGCGGTCTACTTCATGCCGTACGGCGTGCCGGGCGTCATCGCCACGATCCTCTGGTCGTTCCTCTACGTGCCCGGCCTGTCACCGATCGTGTCGCTGCTGCAGTCGATGGGGCTGCAACCGGACTTCCTCGGCGCGAACAGCGTGCTCTGGTCGATCGCGAACATCGTCACGTGGACGTACACCGGCTACAACATGCTCATCATCGTGGCGCAGCTGAAGTCGATCCCGGGCGAGGTCTACGAGGCCGCCAAGATGGACGGCGCGAACGCCTTCCAGGTCGCGTGGCGCATCCAGATCCCGCTCATCGCCCCGGCCCTGGTGCTCACCACGGTCTTCTCGATCATCGGGACGCTGCAGCTCTTCGCCGAGCCGCAGATCCTGTCGACGGTCGCGCCGGCCATCGACACCGAGTACACGCCGAACTACGCCGCCTACACGAACGCGTTCGCGTTCAACGAGTACGGCGTCGCGAGCGCCCAGGCCGTCATCATCGCGTTGGCCGCGTTCATCCTGTCGTTCGCGTTCCTCGCGTTGACGAACCGGCCGCCGAAGGACGACCGAGATCGCCGCGCGCGGGCGAAGCGGGACGGCCTGGAGGCGCGGCGTGCGCTCCAGGGGCGCGCACCCGCCCGACCGGTGGTCACCACCCAGGCCGCACCGGGCCTCCAGACCGCGCCCGGTCTGCAGAACGGAACGAAGGGGGCGGACGCATGACCAGCGAAGCCATCGAAGCGCCGGCGACGGCGAAGACGGCCGTACCGGTCGACACCACCTCGATCTCGGCACATCAGCGCCGCAAGCTCGACCGGTCCCCGCGCTCGCAGATCGTCGTGACGGCGATCCTGGTCGTCGTCGCGGTGTACTTCCTCGTCCCGCTGTACTGGGTCGTCATCGCCGCCACGAAGACCACCGGCGCGCTGTTCAGCACGAACGGCTTCTGGTTCGGCGGCGAGTTCGCACTGTTCAGCAACCTGCAGCAGGTGTTCTCCTACGACGGCGGCATCTTCGTCCGGTGGATCGCGAACAGCATCCTGTACTCGGGTGTCGGGGCGGTCCTCGCGACGTACTTCGCCGCGGCCGGCGGGTACGCGCTCGCGAAGTACGAGTTCCGCGGTCGGCAGCTCGTGTTCGGCACGATCCTCGGCGGCGTGCTCGTGCCCGGCACGGCGACGGCGCTGCCGCTGTTCCTGCTGTTCTCGACGATGGGCCTGACGGACACCTACTGGAGCGTGCTCATCCCGAGCCTCGTCTCACCGTTCGGGCTGTTCCTCTGCCGGGTCTACGCCGCGGCGTCGGTGGACACCGCGCTCCTCGAGCAGGCGCGCATCGACGGCGCCGGCGAGCTGCGGATCTTCCACACCGTCGTGCTCCGGCAGATGACCCCGGCCCTGGTGACCGTGTGCCTGTTCCAGGTCGTCGGCATCTGGAACAACTTCTTCCTGCCGCTCATCATGCTGGCTGACCAGAAGCTGTACCCGATCACGCTCGGCCTCAACAACTGGCGGGCCCAGGTCGATCGTCTGCCAGAGTTCTACCAGCTCACCACCGGCGGAGTGCTCGTCTCGGTCATCCCGCTCGTGATCGCGATCATCGTCCTGCAGCGCTTCTGGCGCGGGGGCCTCACGGAAGGATCGGTCAAGGGTTGACCATCGCTGCCACATCGTCCTCTGCCCTCTCGTCGACGGCCCCGGGTTCGGACACCCGGCTCGCCCCACGGGCCTGGCTGCACACCGACGCACCGTCCCTCACGCTGGACGGGGACTGGGACTTCCGGTGGTCGCCCGTCGCGGACGTCCCGGTCCCCGGGGTGTCCTCGGCGGCGGACGACGAGTGGGGCACGATCCCGGTCCCGTCGCACTGGGTCCTGCACGGGCACGGTGCGCCGAGCTACACGAACCTGCAGTACCCGTTCCCGATCGACCCGCCGCACCCGCCGGAGGAGAACCCGACCGGCGACCACCGCCGCACGTTCTCGCTGCCGGCGTCCTTCGACGGTGCCGCACGGGTGCTGCTCCGCTTCGACGGCGTGGAGTCGCACTTCCGGGTGTGGCTGAACGGCTCCCTCGTGGGGTGGTCGACGGGATCACGGCTCGCGACCGAGTTCGACGTGACCGCCCTGCTCGTGTCCGGCACGAACGAGCTGCTCGTCCGGGTGCACCAGTGGTCGGCGGCGTCCTACCTGGAGGACCAGGACCAGTGGTGGCTGCCGGGCATCTTCCGCGACGTCACGCTGCTCGCCCGTCCGACCGCGGCGGTCGACGACGTCTTCGTGCGCGCCGGGTGGACCGCGACGCTCGGTGACGCGGCGACGGCCGGCACCGCCGCCTCGGGACGGCCGGACACCGGCACGGGGACCATCACCTTCCCGACGCTCGACGCCGCGTTCCCGGTGCGCTTCAGCGTGCCCGAGCTCGGCGTCTCCGTGCTGTGGAACGACGCCGACGAGGTCGCGCCGGTCACCGTCGAGGGGGTCGAGCCCTGGACCGCCGAACAGCCGCGGCTGTACGACGCCACGGTGTCCTCGGACGACGAGACCGTGTCGCTCCGCCTCGGCTTCCGCACGGTGTCGATCGTCGGTGACCGGTTCCTCGTCAACGGCGAACGGGTCGTGTTCCACGGTGTGAACCGCCACGAGACCCACCCCGTCCGCGGTCGTGTGTTCGACGAGGCCCACGCCCGCGCCGACATGGTGCTCATGAAGCGGAACAACGTCAACGCGATCCGCACCTCGCACTACCCGCCGCACCCCCGCGTGCTCGACCTCGCCGACGAGCTCGGGTTCTGGGTGGTCCTGGAGTGCGACCTCGAGACCCACGGCTTCCTGTTCACCGACTGGGTGGGCAACCCCTCGGACGACCCGGCCTGGCGGGACGCCTACCTCGACCGGATCGCGCGGACCGTCGAGCGGGACAAGAACCACGCCTCGATCGTCATGTGGTCGCTCGGCAACGAGTCGGGGACCGGCCGGAACCTCGCGGCGATGTCGCAGTGGGTGCACGACCGCGACGACGAGCGGCCGGTGCACTACGAGGGCGACTACACCGGCGCCTACACGGACGTGTACTCGCGGATGTACCCGACACTGCAGGAGACCGCGTCGATCGGCGGCGGTCCCGAGACCCCGCTGCTCGGCTGCGGACCGGCCGAGGCGGCGCGGCAGCGCTCGAAGCCGTTCATCCACTGCGAGTACGTGCACGCGATGGGCAACGGCCCCGGACAGATCGCCGAGTACGAGGCCCTGGTCGACACGTACCCGCGGCTGCACGGCGGCTTCGTGTGGGAGTGGCGGGACCACGGGCTGCTCGCCCGGACCGCCGACGGCCGGGACTACTTCGCGTACGGCGGCGACTTCGGCGAGGTCGTGCACGACGGCAACTTCGTGATGGACGGCCTCGTGCTGCCCGACGACACCCCCACGCCGGGCCTGGCGGAGTTCGCCGCCGTGGTCGCCCCGATCCGGATCGCGATCGGCGACCGCACCGTGCTCCTCGAGAACCGGTACCACTCGGCCTCGACCGCAGGACTCCGCTCCTGCTGGACCCTGTCACGGAACGGCGTCGTGGAGTCCTCCGGCCGGTTCGCGCCGGGCGTGGTCGCCGCGCGGCAGTCCGCCACGGTGCCGGTGCCCGACGAGGTGCTCGCCGCCGCGACGGCCGACCTCGCACCCGCCGACGAACTGTGGCTCGAGGTCACGGTGGAACTGGCGGGCCCGACCGCCTGGGCCGACACCGGCCACGTCGTGGCACGTGCGCAGCGGCTCGTCGCGAGCCGACCGGCGGCGGTGCCACGGGCCTCCCGGCAGGGCTGGAACGGCGACCGTCTCGGCGACGGCACCTTCAGCGCCCGTGGTGACCTGGTGTCCTGGAAGGGGCACGAGGTGGCCGGGCCGCGGCTGGAGCTGTGGCGCGCACCGACCGACAACGACAGCCTGGCGTCGCAGGGCGGCTACGAGACCGCCGACCCGGTGCTCACCGGCGGGGTCGGCGACCCCGACGCCCCGGCGTCGGCCGTCCGCTGGCGCCAGCGCGGGCTCGACCGGCTGACGCACCGGCTCGTGTCGGTGACCCGGTCCGACCACGGGCTGGAGCAACGCGTCCGCGTCGCGGCGGCGAACAGCGGGTGGGGCGTCGACGTGACGCACCGCTGGCTGCTCACCGACGACGGGCTGCTGCTGCAGACCGACGCGGTGCCGTTCGGGGCATGGGACGTCACGTGGCCGCGGCTCGGCGTGCGGTTCGACCTGCCCGCCGGGCTGCTCGACGAGGCCGCCGAGTGGTTCGGGACCGGGCCGGCGGAGTCGTACGCGGACTCGTCGCGGGCCGCCCGGGTCGGGCGGTTCACCGCGCCGGTCCGCGACCTGACGGTGGACTACTCGATGCCGCAGGAGACCGGGCACCGGCCGGGGCTGCGCACGCTGGCGGTCGGACCGTTCACCGTGACGACGGTCGGGGCGCACCGGGCGGGCTTCACGCTCTCGCCGTGGACCGCGCAGCAGGTCGACCGGGCGACGCACCCGCACGAACTGCCGACGCCGGACCACACGTACCTGTACCTCGACGCGGCGCAGCACGGGCTGGGCTCACGGGCGTGCGGGCTCGACGTGCTGCCGGAGCACCAGCTGTGGCCGCGGGCCGCCTCGTGGAGCGTCGTGCTCGGGTAGCGCAGCGCGCCGCGGCGGCGCGCCGCGGCGGCGGCGCGCGTGTCGCCGCAGCGTCGAACCACGGAACCGACGTCGAACCAGCTCACGGGCCTGGTTCGACGTCGGTTCCGTGGTTCGGAGGCGGACGTGCCGCCGCGCTACGCCCCCGCGGACAGCGCGCGCATCGCCTCGGGGTCCGACGAGTCCAGGAAGTCGGACAGCCGCTCGGGCTCGCCCGGCTCGTCGATCGCCTCGGCCGCACGACGCAGGGCGAACAGCGCCCGGAGCACGCCGCGGTTCGGCTCGTGCGACCACGGCACCGGACCGGCACCGCGCCAGCCGGCCTTCCGCAGGGCGTCGAGCCCGCGGTGGTAGCCGACCCGGGCGTAGGCGTACGACTCGAGCGTCGCGCCGCGCTCCCAGGCCTCGTCGGCGAGCAGCGCCCACGCCAGGCTCGAGGACGGGTGCGACACCACGACGCTCGACACGGGGGCGTCGGCGGCGAGCGCGGCGGTCACCTCCGGCTCCTCGGGCAGCAGGGTCGCGGGGTTCGCGGTCGGGTTCGGCAGCAGGTTCTCCGGCATGCGTCCAGCCTGTCACCTCTTGCTCCACGGCGGGACCAGGCCTACGGTGGACGACACCCCGTCGTCACCACGGGGCCACCGGGGCGGGAGACCGACCGGCGGCACGGGTGGCGGTCACGGGGGTCCCCGACGAGACGAGCCGCCTTGCAGTCGATCACCGGTACCGCGCAGTCCTCGCGCTGACACCGTGATCGTCGCGCCCCGTCGGGCGCTCCCCCCGCCGTGCTCCGAGCACGCCGAGGAGGGAACGGTGTCGTGCGCCCAGCTCACGATCCGGGAGGTACCTCCATGCCCGCAACACCGTCCGTCGTCCTGCACGACCTCACCTTCGCCTGGCCCGACGGCACCGTCGCGCTCGACCACCTCACCACCGCGTTCGGCCGCGGCCGCACCGGCCTGGTCGGGAGGAACGGGGCCGGCAAGTCGACGCTGGTCCGCCTCGCCACGGGGCAGCTCCACCCCACGTCGGGCTCCGTCACGACGTCCGGGCTGGTCGACCACCTGCCGCAGCGGCTGCACGCCCGGCCGGCGGACACCGTCGCCGACCTGCTCGGCATCCGCCCGACCCTCACCGCGCTGCACCGCGTCCTCGGCGGCGACGCGGCACCCGAGCAGTTCGAGGCGGTGGGCGACGACTGGGACCTCGAGGAGCGCGCCGCCGCTGCCCTGGCTGCCATCGGGCTCGGGCTCGACACCGGCGACCTCGAGCGTCCCGTCACGACCCTGTCGGGCGGCCAGTCCGTCCTCGTCGCGGTCGCGGGCATCCGGCTGCGGCGCCGGCCGGTGGTGTTCCTCGACGAGCCGACGAACAACCTCGACCGCCGTGGCCGCGGCGTGCTGCTCGACATGGTCGACGCCTGGTCGGGGACCCTCGTGGTGGTGAGCCACGACCGCGAGCTCCTGGAGCACGTGGACGAGACCGTCGAGCTGCGAGCCGGTGCCGCGACGGTCTTCGGCGGCACGTTCAGCGCGTTCGAGGACCACCTCGCGGTGCAGCAGGCCGCCGTGGGGCGCGAGGTCCGGGTCGCCGAGCAGCGGCACCGTGCCGAGAAGCGGCAGCGCATCGAGGCCGAGACGACGATCGCCCGGCGGGCGAGGGCCGGTGAACGGGCCGGGCGGTCGATGCCGAAGATCCTGGCGAACGAGCAGCGGAAGAAGGCGCAGGAGACCGCCGGACGGCTGCGGACGGCGCACGGTTCGGCGGAGGAGCAGGCACTCGCGTCCGTGCGCGAGGCCGAGCTCCGGTTGCGCGACGACGACACGATCACCGTCGTGCTGCCCGACCCCGCCGTCCCCGCGTCACGGCGGATCGCCACGATCACCGTGCGCGACCGTGCCACCGAGGTCCAGGGGCCCGAACGCATCGCCGTCGGTGGGGACAACGGCGTCGGCAAGACGACCCTGCTCGAGCACCTGGTCGGCCGCCCGGACGCACGCGACCACCCGTTGCCGGGCACCACCGCGGAGCCGCACGTCGACCGGATCGGGTACCTCCCGCAGCGGAAGGACACCCTCGACGACGACGCCTCGGTGCTCGACAACGTCCGTCGTGACGCACGGCACGTGCCGGTCGCCGAGGTGCGGAACCGACTCGCCCGGTTCCTGGTCCGGGGCGACACCGTCGACCGCCCGGCCGGCTCGCTGTCCGGCGGCGAGCGGTTCCGGGTGGCCCTCGCCGCCCTCGTCCTCGCCGACCCGCCGCCGCAGCTCCTGGTGCTCGACGAGCCGACGAACGACCTCGACCTGACGAGCGTCGACCAGCTCGTCGACGCACTCCGGGCGTACCGGGGTGCCCTGGTCGTGGTCAGTCACGACGAGACGTTCCTCGAGCGGCTCGACCTGACGACGAGGATCGAGCTGGTGTAGCGGGCTCAGCGCCTCCGGGTCGGGCGGATGGCGAGCGACTCGATCGTGCCGCGCTCGGGCAGGTCGACCACGGTGCGGACGGCGGCGGCGACGTCCTCCGGTGCCAGGTAGTACGCGGTGTCGTAGTCCTCGCCGAGCTTCTCGGTCAGGGCACGCTGCATGTCGGAGTCCGTCCGGCCCGGGTGCACGCTCGACACCCGGACGCCGTTCGCCCGCTCCTCCTCGCGCAGCGCGTCGGCGAACGCACGGAGGGCGAACTTCGACGCGGCGTACACGCCTCCGCCGGGGCCGGCGACGAAGCCCGACCCGCTGTTCACCGGCACGACGATGCCGCGTGCGGCACGGAGCGCCGGGAGCGCCAGCCGGGTGAGCTCGGCGACCGCGAAGACGTTCGTGGCGAACACCTGCTCCCAGACCTCGCGCGGAGTGTCGGCGATCCGGGTGCCCTGCTCGACGCCGGCGCTGTGCACGAGGACGTCGAGACGCCCGGGGAGCGCGGGGACGTCGCCGGCACCGAGGTCGCCGACGAACGGCGCTGCGCTCGGCAGCGCGGCGACGAGCTCGTCGACCGCCGACGCGGTCCGGCCGCCGACGAGCACGTGGTGCGTCCGCCCGAGGTCGAGCGCGATCGCCCGGCCGATCCCGCGCGTGGCCCCCGTGACGAGGGCGGTCGGGCGGGTGACGGGAGGCACGGTGTCGGTCATGCGTCCCACCCTACGGAGCGGCGCGGGGCGGAGCCGCACCGCGCCTCCCGTCCGGTGGTCAGTCCTTCGTGCGTCCCGCGCTCTCGCGGATCCGGATGCCCTCGAGGACGTCCTGGGCGTGCTTCTCGTCCTGCTTCTCGATCTGGCGGGTGTCGCGCTCGGGGAGCTGGATGTCCTCCTCGGCACGGATGCCGGCCTGCAGCTGGCGGCCGCGCTCGAGCTCCGCGTCGAACTCGGCGCCGAAGAGCAGCGCGTTGTTCGTGATCCAGATCCAGAGCAGGAACACGATCACACCACCGAGCGAGCCGTACGTGGCGTTGTAGTTCGAGAAGTTCCCGACGTAGAACCCGAAGCCGACGCTCGCGACGACCCAGATCGCGATGCCGACCAGGGCGCCGCCGCTCACCCACTTGAACTTCGACTGCCGGATGTTCGGCGCCCAGTAGTACAGCACCGCCACGACGACGATCATCACGACCAGCAGGATCGGCCACTGCACGATCGACACGACGAGGGCGGCGACGTCCCCGAGGCCGATCACGTCACCGAACGCGCGCACCAGCGGACCGGAGACGAGCACGAGCAGACCCACCACGAGCAGCACGACGGTGAAGACCGTGACGCCGAGCATCGTGGGGCGGAGCTTCCAGATCGGGCGCCCCTCACGGACGTTGTAGATCCGGTTCATGGCCCGGCCGAAGGCGCCGACGTACCCGGAGGCCGACCAGAGCGCGCCGACCAGACCGACGATGAACGTGATCGGTGCCGCGGGCGAGCGGACGAGCCCCTCGACCGGGCCGCGGAGCAGGTCCGCGACCTGGCCGCCACCGACGTTCGTGATGACCTGCAGCAGCTGCTTGATCGTGTCCTGCGGGTCCGAGACCAGGCCGAGGATCGACACGACCGCCAGCAGCCCGGGGAAGAGGGCGAGCACCGTGTAGTACGTCAGGCTCGCGGCGAGGTCGGTGCACTGGTCGCTCGAGAACTCGCGGAGCGTCTTCTTGAGCGTGTACGTGAACGACGGCTTGGTGAGGTCGGCGGGGCTGTCCGGCTTCCGGGGGTCGTCCGGCGCCGGCTTGTGCTGCATGTCGTGCTGCAGGTCGTGGTCCTTGCGCGCCATGGTCTAGCCCTTCGCCTTCGCGACGGCCTTCGCCGCCGCCTTCGACCGCTTCGCGGCCTGCTTGCGGTTCTTGGTCGCCCGACGCTGCACCGCGGCGATGCCGACGCGCTGCTTCACCCGGTCCTTGTGCGCCGGGTCGCGCTCCAGGCTCTCCTCGGCGGCCTTCCGGCGGGCCTTCCGGCCCTTGCGGCCGCCCTTCGCCTGGTCGGCGTCGAGCTCGCCGCGCGCGCCGAACGGCAGCAGCGCCGTGAACGCCGTCGAGGCCGCGGGGCGGTCGAGGTGTCCGGCGTCGGTCCGACCGATGCGCGTGCCGAGGACGATCGCCGCGAGGCCCGCCGCCGCGGTCACGCCCATCGCCACCAGCGGAGTCGGGTCACGGTGCCAGCGCTGTCGGGTCTTCGCGACGGCGAGGCGCGCGCGAGCGGGCACGTTCGACCGCCGCTTGATCTCGGTGACGCTGTCGGTCAGGCGCTCGCGCGTGCGCACGTTCGCGAGCTCCAGCTCGGGGATGCTGTCCTTGGCCATGTGTCGTGCCTACCAGGATCGGTCCGGCACCGCCTCCAGCAGCCGCGGTCTACGGTGCAGTCCATGCTGTTCCGGGACGTCGCCGAGGGGATCCACCGCCTCGAGATCGCACACACCAACACGTACCTCGTCGAGACGGGCGACCGGTTGCTCGTCGTCGACGCGGGCCTCCCCGCCGCGTGGCCGCACCTGCTGCTCGCCGTGCACGACCTCGGGTACACGCCCGACCGCGTCGAGGCGCTGCTGCTCACGCACGGGCACTTCGACCACGTCGGCACCGCGGCCCGGATGCACCGCGAGTGGGGCACGCCGGTGTACGTGCACCCGGGCGACCGCGACCTCGCTGCGCACCCGTACTCGTACCGGCCGCAGACGAACCGGTTCGGGTTCGTCGCACTGCACCCGGGCGGCCTCGCGCCCCTCGGGCGGATGCTCCTCGCCGGCGCGGCGACGGTCGACGGGATCGCCGACACGCTGCCGATGGAGTCGCGGGCGGACGTCCCAGGCAACCCGTGGATCATCGAGACGCCCGGACACACCGACGGGCACGTCGCACTGCACTTCGCCGACCGGGACGCCGTGGTCGTCGGCGATGCCCTCGTCACCCTCGACCCGTACACGGGCGGGATCGGTCCGCGGATCGTCGCGCCGGCCGCGACGGCCGACGTGGACACCGCGGTCGCGTCGCTGTCCCGTCTCGAGGACACCGAGGCCCGGCACGTGCTGCCCGGTCACGGCCCGGTGTTCTCCCGCGGCGTCCGCGCCGCGGTGGCGCAGGCACGTCGGGCGGCGGGCGCCGCCTAGGACGGCACCACCCGACGGACGGGAGGCGCGTGGCGGGCCCGCCACGCGCCTCCCGTCCGTCGGTGCGCCCGTTCCTTCCCGGAGCGCGCGGAACGGGAACCGGGAACCCGGCTACTCGGGCAGGACCACGTCCTCGGGGACGCCGGACACGGCGGAGCGGCCCGCCGCCTCCATCATCGCGAGGCTCCGGAGGTTGTCGCGCCCGCTCGTCACCGGCGCCGGCCCGCCCTCGACCGACCGCGCGAAGGCCTGCAGCCCGCCCTGCCGGTCCGTGTGCTCGAGCGTGGGGAGGTCGACCGGCACGGCCTCGGCGTCCTGGTCGGCGCGCAGCGTGACCCGGTCCCCGGCGACCTCGCTCGGCGACCCGTCGCGGCTCGTGAACCAGAGCTCCCCGTCCTCGCCCTGGATGCTCCACTCCCCCGCCCACGCGGTCCGGGGAGCACGCGACAGCCAGCTGCCGCGGTAGCTCACGACGAGGCCGTCCTCGAGCTCGATGATCATCGAGGTGACGGCCTCGTCCTGGTACTTGCTGTGCTCCGGGTACGAAGCCCGGGCGTACACGCGCACCGCCTCGAGCCCGGTGACCATCCGGATCAGGTCGAAGTGGTGGATCGCCATGTCGTTGATCATCGGGTGCGGGAACCGGTAGTGCGGGTAGGTCTCGACCGGGGCGTCGTTGTCCCACTGCCGGAAGTCGATGCTGATCGCGGAGAGCTCGCCGAGCGTCCTCGCCGCGAGCAGGTCCTGAACCGCACGGGGTGCCGGGTACCAGCGGTAGTTCTGGCTGACCTGCAGCACCAGGCCGAGCTCCTCGGCACGACGGACGGCCGTCAGCGCCTCGGCGGTCGAGTTCGCGAACGGCTTCTCGACGAGCACGTGCTTGCCGGCGTCGAGGGCCTCGAGCGCGAGCGGCACGTGCGTGACGGCGGGCGCGGTGATGACGACGGCGTCGGCCTCGACCCCGGCGAGCGCCTCGGTGAGCGAGGCGAAGGCGGCGGTCGCGGGCAGCCCGAGGTCCGTGCGGACGGCCTCGAGCGTCGCCGGGACCGGATCGACGAGCCCGACCACCTCCACTTCGGTGACCTGCGGGATGGCGGTGCGGGCCCAGTTGCCGCCCCACCCTCCGAGACCGACGTGGATGATGCGGACCGTCATGCGTGCACTCCTTCGTGACCGGCGCACCACGGCTCCCGCGGCGCGTGCACCCAGTCTGTCAGGGCGACCACGGGTGTCGCGCAGGGCGGCGGCGGCAGGACCCGCCCGGTGCCCGCGCGCCGGGGTCCCGAGACTCGCCGCTCGCGCTGCGTCGAGGTTCCACAGCCCGGGAGCGCGTGCGCCGAGGGGCCAGGATCTCGGAACCTCGATGGAACGCCCCGCGGCGGGCGCGCCGACCGACGACGGTCAGTGCGTGAAGGCGTACCCGATGAGCGCCATCGTGACGACGGAGCCCGCCAGGTAGTTGATCCAGAGGAACCGCTTCCAGCCCGCGTTCGCCGACTCGGCGCCGGCGTCGGTGACGTTCCACCACGGCAGCACGTTGAGCGCGTACGGCACGACGACGACGGCCGCGATCGGCCCGGGGAAGGCCGCAAACAGCAGCGCGATGCCGGCGACGACGTACGACGCGAAGGCCAGGCGCACGGTCGCCCGCGCCCCGATGACCGTCGCGACGGACCCGATGCCCCCGGCCCGGTCGGCGAGGACGTCCTGCACGGCACCGAAGGCGTGCGAGGCCACACCCCACAGGAAGAACGCCACGCAGACCGCGACGAGCTGCCCCGTCCAGTGCGGTCCGGCGAGCGCGAGTCCGAACACCGCGGGCGACACGAAGTGGGTCGACGAGGTGAGCGAGTCGAGGAAGGGCCGCTCCTTGAACCGCAGCCCCGGTGCCGAGTACGCGACCACCGCGAAGACGCTGATCGCGAGGACGAGCCACGACCACGGACCGTTGCCGCTCAGCGCGCCGAGCACCACGAGCGCGACGAGGAACGGCACGTTCGTCACGACGACCGCCCACAGCGTGGCGCGGTGCACGCTCTTGTCGAGGAGCGCGCCCTCGACCCCGCCCTTCCGCGGGTTCCGCAGGTCCGACTCGTAGTCGAAGACGTCGTTGATGCCGTACATCGCCAGGTTGTAGGGCACGAGGAAGTACACGACGCCGACCAGGAACGCGACGAGCGAGAAGCCGCCGCCACCGTCCATGCCGACCCCGCTGCCGAGCAGGTACGCGGCACCGAACGGGTAGGCGGTGTTCACCCAGCTGATCGGCCGCGACGACACGAACAGTGCGCGCAGGGTCGACGGTCGGGAGGCGCTGCTCACGGTCACGGGGTCTCCTCCGGTCGGCGGGGTGGCTGGTCGTGCCGGCGGGACGGACGGCTCGGGCGCTCCGACCGTACCGGGCGATCGGCTCCCCCCGTGCGAGGCCGGTCCAGCAGGACCCAGCAGCTCGGCAGCAGCAGGGCGGCACCGATCGAGTACGCCAGGTCCTCGACCGGGAAGAGTCCGATCCGCGGCCCGGCCACGAGTGCGGGGTCGTAGGCGACGATCCCGAGGCCGACGATCACGTTGTTGAAGACGCCGGTCATGACGAGCAGGACCGCGCCGGCGACCACGGCGCTCACGATGCCGACACGGCGGCGGCCGGCTCCGCGGCGGCGCGCGGTCACGACGCCTGCCGTCACCGCGACGAGCAGCGCGACCCCGAGGAACGGCACGGCGAGCAGGGCGTACGTCGCCGACCCGGTCACGGGCGTTCCCCGGCGTCGACGCGGTCGTCGACGGACGGCCGGTCGAGCCGCCGTGCGACGACGGGACCCAGGGCACCGAACAGGTCCATCGTGGTCCAGCACAGGAGCACGAGGAAGAAGACCTCCTCGAGCGGCACCTCGGGCGCGAGCAGCACGCCCGACAGCAGGTCGTTGTGCCCGATGAAGAAGACGCCGAGGTGCACCCCGACGACGTCCCACACCAGGAAGAACACGAGTCCGATCACCATGACGGCAGCGGCCCGCAGGGGGCTGCGCCAGAAGAACAGGCGGTACCGGGCGTCGAGCACGGCGATGCCGGCGATCGACACCAGGAGTCCGACGAGGTACGCCCCCGGCATCAGCCCGCGGTCCGGGCCGACGCCGGGGACGGCAGCGGTGTCGGCAGCGGTTCGGTGCTCGTGTCGCCGTGGATGCGCTTGAGCAGCACCTCGGCGCTGATCAGGCACATCGGCAGCCCGATGCCCGGGGTCGTCGAGGCGCCCGCGTAGTAGAGCCCCTCGACCTTGCGGGAGACGTTCGCCTCGCGGAAGAACGCGCTCTGCGCCAGGGTGTGCGCCGGCCCGAGCATCGACCCGCTCCACGCGTTGTAGTCGTCGGCGAAGTCCTGCGGCCCGATCGTGCGGCGGACGCGGATCCGGTCGCGCAGGTCCGTCATGCCGGAGCGCTCCGCGATCACCGCGATCGCGCGGTCGGCGATCCGCTCGACCTCGGCGTCACCGGCACCGTCGATCCCGCCCTTGCCGATGGACAGGTCGGCGGGCAGCGGTACGAGGACGAACAGGTTGCTCGACCCCTCGGGCGCGACGGAGTCGTCGGTGAGCGAGGGTGCGCAGACGTAGATCGACGCCGGGTCCGGCACGTGCCGGTCCTTCCCGAAGATCGCGCCGAAGTTGGCCTCCCAGTCGGCGGTGAACACGAGCGTGTGGTGCAGCAGCCCGGGTACGACGCCGTCCACCCCGAGGTAGACGAGCACGGCGCTCGGCCCCGGGTCGCGCTTCTGCCAGTGCGGCTCCGGGTAGGTGCGGTGCGGTGCGTCGAGCAGGTGCAGCTCGGTGTGGTGCAGGTCCGCCGCGCTCACGACGAGGTCCGCCGGCACGGTGTGCTGCGCTCCCGAGGCGTCGCGGTGGACGACGGCCGTGGCCTGGCCGTCCTCGACGACGATGCGCTCGACGGTCGCGCCGGTGGTGATGGTGGCGCCCTCGCGCCGGGCGACCCGCTCGACGGCCGCGATGACCTCGGTGATGCCACCCTTCGGGTAGAGCACCCCGTCGGCCAGGTCGAGGTGGCTCATCAGGTGGTACATGCTCGGCGCCGCGTACGGGCTCGTGCCGAGGAACACCGCCGGGTAGCCGAGGACCTGCCAGAGCCGCCGGTCCCGCACGGCCGTCGACGCGAACGACGACAGCGGCTGGAGCAGGAGGCGGGCGAGCTTCGGCAGTCGGCGGAGCACGTCCGGGGCGGCGAGCTTCGTCAGGTCCTGGAACGTCGTGTACAGGAACCGGCGGACGGCCATCGCGTAGGTGTCCTCGGCGGAGTCGAGGTACTTCCGGAGACGCGCCCCGGCACCGGGCTCGATGGACTCGAAGAGCGCGATGTTCGCCTCGCGGTCGGCGAGCAGGTCGATCGGCTCGTCGTGTCCCTCGCTGTAGACGCGGTAACCCGGGTCGAGCTTCACGAGGTCCATCTCGGCGTCGGCGGTGGTGCCGAGCAGCCGGAAGAAGTGGTCGAACACCTCGGGCATGAGGTACCACGACGGGCCGGTGTCGAACCGGAAGCCGTCCTGCTCCCACGACCCGGCGCGGCCGCCGAGCTGGTCGCGCTGCTCGAGCACCGTCACGGCGTAGCCGTCCCGCGCGAGCAGCGCGGCGGACGCGAGTCCGCTGATGCCGCCACCGACGACCACCGCACGGCGGGCGGGGACCACGCGCTGCGAGGTGGGTGCGGTCGGCCCGGAGGCGCGTGTCGGGGTCATGCGGAGCCTCCCGGCCGGTGGTGGGCGGCTCGGGACGACAGCGGCGCGCGTCCGGCGAGCACCTGCGCGGCGAGCCGTGCCTTGACGGGGTTCGGCACGCGGACCCTGGTGGTGACGAGCCGGTCCGCCGGACAGGCGGCGATACGGTCGTTGAGCTCCTGAAACAGCGCGTGTGCGAGTCCGACGGCCTTGCGGGCGTCGGCGGGCAGCAGCGGCACCGTCAGGGCGGCACGGTCGAGGTCGGCCTGCACGTCGGCGACCAGGCGGCGCTTCGTCGCCTCGTCGAACGTGCGGATGTCGACGCCCGGGAAGTACGAGCGGCCGAGCACCTCGAAGTCGGCGTGCAGGTCGCGGAGGAAGTTCACCTTCTGGAACGCGGCGCCGAGGGCCCGCGCACCGTCGACGAGCACGGTGTCGTCGAACGTCGGCCGACCGGCGCGGTGCACGAAGGCGCGCAGGCACATCAGCCCGACGACCTCGGCCGAGCCGTACACGTAGCGGTCGAACGACTCCTGGTCGTGCTCGGTGCGCTCGAGGTCCATGCGCATCGACGCGAAGAAGGGCTTCGTGAGCTCCGGGCCGAAGCCCGTGACGCGCGCCGTCCGGGCGAAGGCGTGCACGACCGGGTTCACCGAGAAGCCGAACGCGATCGCGCGCTCGGTGTCCGCCTCGAGCTCGTCGAGCACGGTGCGGGCGAGGTCGTGGTCGAGCCCGGCCTCGGTCGCCGGGCCGTCCACGACCTCGTCGGCGACACGGACCAGGGCGTAGACGTTCCGGATGTGCTCGCGGGTCTCCTTGGTGAGGAGCCGGCTCGCGAGCCCGAACGACGTCGAGTACCGCTCGATGACGACCCCGGACGCAGCCTCGGCCGTCGCGTCGTACAGGGGCAGACGCGGTGGTGCGGTCTGGGTCACCGCACGCGCTCCAGCAGTTCGGTCACGAGGGCCTCCAGGCGGTCGGCGAGGTCGTAGGGCAGGGCTGCGAGCTCGGCGCGGGCGAGTGCCGCGTGCTCGGCGATCCGGGACTCGGCGGCCGAGCGGGCACCGCAGGTCTCCAGCGTGGCACGGAGTTCGGCGGCCCGCTCCTCGGTGAGGTCCGGGTCGCCCAGGTAGGGCGCGATGTCGCCCCAGCAGTCGGTGGTGGCGGCGTACGCGATGAGCATGGTGCGCTTGCCCTCACGCAGGTCGCCGAGGACGGACTTGCCGGTCGTGGTCTCGTCGCCGTAGACCCCGAGCAGGTCGTCGACGATCTGGTACGCGATGCCGATCTCGCGGCCGAAGGCACCGAGGGCGTCGACGACCTCGTCGGACGCGCCCGCGAGCACGGCGCCGGACTGCAGCGGTGCCTCGAACGAGTACACGCTCGTCTTCGCACGCTCCATCGCGAGGACCTCGTCGACGGACGGCATCACGCCGTGCGCCAGGTCGACGTCGGTCATCTCGCCCGCGGCGCTCGCGAAGACCGCGTCGTCGAGGATCTCGAGCAGGCGGGCGCGGCGCTCCCCGGTCACGCCGGAGGCCTCGATGAAGCGGGTGGTGGCGGCGAGGGCGAGGTCCCCCGCGATGACGGCGGCGCTCACCCCGCGGTGCTCGGCGGTCGGCAGCGACAGCCCACCGGTCGTGCCGGTGTCACGGAACGCCCCGGCGACGTTCGGCTCGCCACGGCGGGACCAGTCGCGGTCGATGACGTCGTCGTGCACGACGAGGGCGGTGTGCAGCAGCTCGTAGGCCGCCGCGACGTTCGCGGCGGCGCGGTCGTCGGTGCCGCCGAGGAACCCGTAGGCCGTCAGCACCATGCGGGGCCGGAAGCGCTTCCCGCCCATGCTGGCCTTGCGCAGGACGCGCCAGAGCTCCTCGGACGGTCGGCCGAACCGCTGCGCGCGGGCCGACGACACCGCGAAGAAGCGTTCGATGCAGTCGTCGACCAGCGCGAGGTCGATCTGGGCCACGGTGGCCGCTTCCTCGCTCATTGGCCTAATCTATCGGGGCAGATGAACACTTTCCCGGAAACCGTCGTCCTGCTGGCCGAGGACCGTACCCCGGTCGGCACCGCGGACAAGTTCGCGGTGCACACCGACCACACGCCCCTCCACCTCGCGTTCTCGTGCCACGTGCGGAACACCGACGGCCTGGTCCTCGTGACCCGTCGCGCCCTGTCGAAGAAGACGTGGCCGGGGGTGTGGACGAACACGTTCTGCGGGCACCCGGGTCCGGACGAGGCGTTCGAGGACGCCGTCGCCCGTCGCGCCTCCCGCGAGCTCGGCATCACCGTCCGCGACGTCGAGCTCGTGCTGCCGGACTTCCGGTACCGCGCGGTCGACGCCTCGGGCATCGTCGAGAACGAGGTCTGCCCCGTCTTCCGTGCCGTGACCGACGACGTGCCCGCGCCCGCGGACGACGAGGTCGAGGAGTGGGCGTGGGTGTCCGAGGACGAACTCCGCGCCTCGGTCGCCGGCGCGCCCTTCGCGTGGAGCCCGTGGCTGGGCTGGCAGCTCGCCGAGCTCGAGCAGCAGGGCCTGCGGATCACCCGCTGACCCCGCCGGGTCGTCCCTGCCCGTCGTCCGCCCGCCGCGCGCCCGTCGCCGGCGGGCGTCGTCGTGGTCCGTCGCGGGACCTCGGCTGGCGCTCGTCACCCGGGCGTGCATAATGATCTGGCTCGGGATGTGAACGTGCACATCGAGGTGCCACGGCCCCGGGCGGGAGAGAGCAACGATGGCGTCACCGCGGACAGAACAACCGCGCTCGCCCAGCATCCGTGACGTCGCGCGGGTCGCCGGCGTCTCGCACCAGACCGTGTCGCGGGTGCTCAACAACTCGGACGCGATCCGCGCGGAGACCAAGGACCGCGTCCTGGCGGCGATGGAACAGCTGCAGTACCGGCCGAACCGGGCCGCGCGCGCCCTCGTGACGAGCCGGACGCACACCATCGGCGTGCTCACGGCGCAGCGGTCGCACTACGGCCCGGCCGCGACGATGCAGGCGATCGAGGACGCCGCCGTCACCCGCGGCTACTCGGTCACGACGTCGAACATCGCCGACGCCACGGACGTCGCGGTGCGGGACGGCCTCGGTCACCTGCTCGACCAGGACGTCGAGGGCATCATCGTCATCGCCCCGCAGCAGCGCGTCTTCGACCTCATCGAGGAGCTCGGCATGCGGACGCCGTACGTGGCGCTCCGGACGAGTGCCGGCGACGCGCCGACGACGCTCTTCATCGACCAGATGGAGGGCGCCCGGCTCGCCACCGCGCACCTGCTCGACCTCGGTCACGAGTACGTGCGGCACATCGCGGGCCCGCGGGACTGGATCGAGGCCGAGGCCCGCATGCAGGGCTTCCTGCGCGAGATGAGCGACCGGGACATGCCCGTCGTCCCGCCGATCCTCGGCGACTGGACGGCGGACTTCGGGTACCACGCGGGCCGCGAGCTGCTGCGGTACCGCGACTGCACCGCGATCTTCTGCTCGAACGACGCGATGGCGCTCGGGGTCATGCACGCCGCCCGCTCGTACGGCCTCGACGTCCCCGGAGACCTGTCGGTCGTGGGCTACGACGACATCCCCGAGGCCAAGCACCTCTGGCCGCCGCTCACCACCGTGCAGGTCGACTTCCCCGAGCTCGGCCGGCGCTGCGTCGAGCTGCTCCTACCGTCGGAGGACCACGCGCTCCGCCCCGTCGACCTCGTCCCGCAGCTCGTGGTGCGCGGGTCGACGGGCGCGCCCCGCCGCCGCTGACGCGACCGTCCGCCCGCCCGCCCGCCGTCCACCTGCTGTCCCCCCGCCGTGGAGCAGAAGACGTCGGGTCGCGTCGGCGGACCCGACGGTTCCTGCTCCATCGACGCGGGACGGACCCCGGCCCGGCCCCGCCGTCACCCCACCTCGGGGGTCGACCACGCCCGGGTTCCGCCAGATCACGCGGGCCGTTACACAAACGCGACCGAACCGAATTGACAGCCGTGACGGGGCTGTGCGTAAATTACCTCCGTTCTGCTGATGTGAACGGTCACATGACCGTCACAGCACGGGTCGGCAACGACCCGGAGCAGGACACCGGACGCGACAACGAGGTCCACGCAGGATCCCTGCGCCCCCGATGCCGCACCTCACCACCCGAAGGACTGCCGCACCGCAGCGGCAGAAGGAGATGCACCGTGGCGTCAACCCCACAGGGACCGGACCTGGCCACCAGGTCCGTCACCAGCGCCGAGACCATCCTCGAGATGCGGTCGATCACCAAGGAGTTCCCTGGTGTGAAGGCGCTCTCGGACGTGTCGCTCAGCGTCCGCGCCGGCGAGATCCACGCGATCTGCGGCGAGAACGGGGCCGGCAAGTCGACCCTCATGAAGGTGCTGTCGGGCGTCTACCCGTACGGCACCTACGACGGCGAGATCGTCTACGAGGGCGAAGAGGTCCGCTTCAAGGACATCAAGCAGTCCGAGCAGGCCGGCATCGTCATCATCCACCAGGAGCTCGCGCTCATCCCCGAGCTGTCGATCACCGAGAACCTGTTCCTCGGCAACGAGCCGGGTCGCTTCGGCGTCATCGACTGGACCAGCGCCCAGCTGCGCGCCCAGGACCTGCTCGCCCGTGTGGGCCTCGACGAGGACCCGGACACGCAGATCAAGAACCTCGGTGTCGGCAAGCAGCAGCTCGTCGAGATCGCGAAGGCCCTGCACAAGGACGTCAAGCTCCTCATCCTCGACGAGCCGACCGCGGCGCTGAACGAGAACGACTCGCAGCACCTGCTCGACCTGATCGTCGGACTGAAGTCCAAGGGCATCGCGAGCATCATCATCAGCCACAAGCTGAACGAGATCGAGCAGATCGCCGACGAGATCACGATCATCCGCGACGGCAAGGCGATCGAGACCCTCAACGTGAAGGGCGACGGCGTCAACGAGGACCGGATCATCCGCGGGATGGTCGGTCGTTCGCTCGAGAGCCGCTTCCCGGACCGCACCCCGAAGATCGGCGAGGTCTTCTTCGAGGTGAAGAACTGGACCGTGCAGCACCCGCAGGACGCCTCCCGTCTGGTCGCCAAGGGCTCGAACTTCCACGTCCGCCGCGGCGAGATCGTCGGGTTCGCGGGCCTCATGGGCGCCGGCCGCACCGAGCTCGCGATGAGCATCTTCGGTCGCTCCTACGGCAACTTCCTCGACGGCCAGATCATCAAGGACGGCCGCGAGGTCAAGATCGCGAACGTCCAGCAGGCGATCGCGAACGGCCTCGGCTACGTCTCCGAGGACCGCAAGGCGCTCGGCCTCAACCTGCTCGACACGGTCAAGCGCAGCACCGTCTCCGCCGACCTGCAGAAGATCTCGAAGGCCGGCGTCGTCGACTCCCTCGAGGAGTACGACGTCGCCGAGAAGTACCGCAAGATGCTCCGCACGAAGGTGCCCTCGGTCGAGGACAACGTCGGCAAGCTGTCCGGCGGGAACCAGCAGAAGGTCGTCCTGTCCAAGTGGATGTTCACCGACCCCGACCTGCTCATCCTCGACGAGCCCACCCGCGGCATCGACGTGGGTGCGAAGTTCGAGATCTACGGCATCATCCAGCAGCTCGCAGCACAGGGGAAGGGCATCATCCTCATCTCCTCCGAGCTCCCCGAACTCCTCGGCCTCTCCGACCGGATCTACACGATCTTCGAGGGCCAGATCACGGCTGACGTCGCCGCCGACCACGCCGATCCCGAAACGCTCATGCGCAGCATGACCTCCGCGCGGAAGGGCGCCACCATCTCATGAAGAACCTGAAACTGCTGTTCGGCAAGGGCAACAGCATCGGCCAGTACGGCATGATCATCGCGCTCATCGCGATCCTGATCCTGTTCTCGATCCTGACCAACGGGCTCATCCTCGAGCCCACGAACATCATCAACGTCTTCCTGCAGTACTCCTACATCCTCATCCTGGCGCTGGGGATGGTCATGGTGATCATCGCGGGACACATCGACCTGTCGGTCGGTTCGGTCGCCGCGTTCACCGGCATCATCGTCGCCCAGTCGATGGCGCAGTGGAACTTCCCGGCGTGGGCGGCGATCATCCTCGGCCTCGCCGTCGGTGCGGCCGTCGGTGCCTGGCAGGGCTTCTGGGTCGCGTTCGTGAAGGTCCCGGCCTTCATCGTGACGCTCGCCGGCCAGCTCATCTTCCGTGGTGCGAACCAGATCATCGGCAACTCGACCTCACAGCCCGTGCCGGACGACTACGCGCAGATCGGTTCGGGCTTCCTGCCCGACTTCGGCCCGGACTTCGGGTTCTCGAACGGCACGGTCATCCTCGGCATCATCACCTGCCTCGTGCTCGTCTTCCTCGAGTTCCGCGGTCGCCAGCGTCGCAAGAAGATGCAGGCCGAGGTCGTCCCCCTCTGGGTGTCGATCGTCCGCACGGGCATCCTCGTCGCCGTCACCCTCGTCGCCACGTACCTGTTCGGTGCCGGCCCCGCGGGCACGTCGATCCCGATCGTCGCGATCATCCTCGGCGTCCTGACGATCCTGTACGGCTTCCTCACCAAGAACACGATCTTCGGCCGCCAGGTCTACGCGGTCGGTGGCAACGCGAACGCCGCCGTCCTGTCCGGCGTCAGCGCCCGCAAGGTCAACTTCTTCGTCATGATGAACATGTCCGTCCTGGCCGCCGTCGCCGGCATGGTCTTCGTCGGCTACTCGGGTGCCTCGGGCCCCGCTGACGGCACCGGCTGGGAGCTCGACGCGATCGCCGCCGTGTTCGTCGGTGGCGCCGCGGTCGCCGGTGGCATCGGCACGATCTCCGGGTCGATCATCGGTGGTCTCGTCATGGCGCTCCTCTCCAACGGCCTGTCGCTGGTGGGCCTCGAGTCCAACAAGGTGCAGATCATCCGTGGTCTCGTCCTGCTCGTCGCCGTCGCCTTCGACGTCTACTCGAAGTCGCAGGGCCGTCCGTCCCTGATCGGCGGGATGTTGAAGCAGTTCCAGCGGAAGGACACCGAGCAGAACACGGTGGCCGCCCAGCAGCCGCGGTCCATCGAGGACCAGCCGGAGAAGGTCAACTCCCAGTAACGCGTGGCGGTCGGCCACCAGCGGTGGCCGACCGCACGATCCCCTCACCACACAGCACCACTCCTCAACGAAGAGAAAGCAATCTCATGCGCAAGAAGCTCATCGCCGGCATCGGTCTGGCACTGGTCGCGGGCCTCGCCCTCAGCGGCTGCTCGGCCCGTGGCAACGACACCGGCTCCGGCTCGTCGTCCGACGGCGCGTCGAACGTCAAGATCGAGAAGGGCGCCCTCATCGGCGTCGCACTCCCCGCCAAGACCTCGCAGAACTGGGTCCTCGCGGGCGCCGCGTTCGAGAAGTCGATCAAGGACGCCGGCTTCAAGGCCGACATCCAGTACGCCAACGCCGGCAACCCGGTCCCGGACCAGCAGGCCCAGATCCAGTCGATGGTCACCAAGGGTGCGAAGGCGATCATCGTCGGTGCCGCCGACGGGTCGCAGCTCGGCACGCAGGTCGCCGCCGCCAAGAAGTCCGGCGCCGTCGTCATCGCCTGGGACCGCAACATCCTGAACACCACGAACGTCGACTACTACGTCGCGTTCAACAACTTCAAGGTCGGCCAGCTGCAGGGCCAGGCCCTGCTCGACGGCATGAAGGCCAAGAAGTCGAGCGGCCCGTACAACATCGAGCTCTTCTCCGGCTCGCCCGACGACGCCAACGCGAAGGTCTTCTTCAACGGCGCGATGGACGTCCTCCAGCCGAAGATCGACGACGGCACCCTCAAGGTCGTCTCGGGTCGCACCAGCTTCTCGGAGACCAACACGCAGGGCTGGCTCGCGCAGAACGCCCAGTCGCGCATGACCGACATCCTGACGAAGTCGTACACGAACACCGAGCTCGACGGCGTCCTGTCGCCGAACGACACCCTGGCCCGCGCGATCCTGACCGCCACCAAGGCGGCCGGCAAGCCGAACCCGGTCGTCACCGGTCAGGACTCCGAGACCGCCTCGATCCCGCTGATCATGCAGGGCGAGCAGTACTCGACCATCTACAAGAACACCACCGAAGAGGCCCAGGCCGCGATCGACCTGGTCTCCGACCTCGCCGACGGCAAGACCCCGAAGACGACCGAGGACAAGAACAACGACAACGGCAAGAAGGTCGTCCCGGCCGTCGAGCTGACGCCGATCCTCGTCACCAAGGAGAACGCGGTCGAGGCCTACAAGGGCAACGACACCCTCGAGGAGCTCGCCAAGAAGGGCTGACCCCCTCCCGCCGCAGCACCACCCGGACGGCCCCGTCTCGCACTCGCGAGACGGGGCCGTCCCGCGTTCCGCGTCCCGGGGCGCGGCGCCGGACGCGGGTGTCGCCGCGAGACGCCCCGAGGGCGGCGAGACGCCGTCGGTTCCGGCGGCGTCTCGCCTCGTCGGCGGCGTCTGGCCTCGTCGGCGGCGTCTCGCGGGCTCGGCGTCTCGCGCCGGTTGCTGCGGGTGCGCCGGACGGGAGGCGCGGGGCGGGGCCGCACCGCGCCTCCCGTCCGTCAGTCGGCGGGGTCGGCGCAGGGGCGCGGCGCGGGTCCAGACGCGGGTGTCGCCGCGAGACGCCCCGAGGGCGGCGAGACGCCGTCGGTTCCGGCGGCGTCTCGCGGCGGTCGCGGCGTCTCGAGCCGGGTGCGCCGCCCGTCCGTCAGTCGGCGGGGTCGGCGCGGGGCGCGGCGCGGGTCCGGAGCCGCTCGGCGGCCTCGCGGAGCCGCGGCGCGTCCACCCGCGCCGTCCAGACGAGCACCGGTGCCGACGCCGACCGGCGTCCGCTCGTCAGCCGGTCACCGATCGCCGCGAGACGCGTCCAGGGGATCCCCGGTTCCGACGCCGTGAGGTCGTCCGGCAGTGCGCCGACCGCCGCACCGATCTCGACGAGCCGCATCCGCACCGCGTCGAGCACGAGGTCCGAGGGCGACGTGTCGTCGACGTACCGCTCGATCGCCGCACACGCCCGCACGACCTCGTCGAGCCGCTCGTCCGGTCCCGTCACAGCAGGACCGCCGTCCGGCAGCGCTCGGGATCGACGCTCGCGCCGTCGAGCACCTCGACCTCGGCGCCGAGCAGCCGCTCGGCCTCGTCCTGGATGCGCATGAGGGTGAAGATCCCGGCGCCGGGTTCCAGGTCGACGACCAGCCCGACGGCCTCGCGCTGGCGGAGGGGGTCACGGCCCCGACGCTCGACGGGGACGAGCCGCGGTCGGGTCCCGCCGTTGCGTCGGACCGCGGCGACCAGGGCCTCGCGAGCCGCCGCGACGCGCTCCTGCAACGGCGGCGGTGCACAGGCCGGCAGGAGGTCGACGGTGGTCTCGAACCCGGCTGCCCGCACGAGGCGCTGCAGCGCCGTGAGCGAGGGCTCGCGGCGGCCGTTCTCGTAGGTGCTGATCACGCTCTGCGTCACGCCGGCCCGTGCCGCGAGCTCCACCTGGGTGAGCCCGGCGCGAGTCCGGGCGTCGCGGATCAGCTCGGACGCCGAGATCGGCCGCGGTGCAGGGGCGTGGACTTCGACCATGTCGCAACGATACACAGTATGCGACATTTCGTACCGGCGGAGTGGCGCCGGGCAGACGACCTCAGTCGCGACGCGAGACGTCCGCGCGGTGGAAGTTCTGCGCCGACCGCGACGGTGTCGGGCCGCGCTGCCCCTGGTAGCGCGACTGGTACTCCGCCGAACCGTACGGCTTCTCCGCCGGGCTCGAGAGCTGGAAGAAGCAGAGCTGGCCGATCTTCATCCCCGGCCACAGCTTGATCGGCAGGGTCGCGACGTTCGACAGCTCGAGCGTGACGTGGCCGGAGAAGCCCGGGTCGATGAAGCCCGCCGTGGAGTGTGTGAGGAGCCCGAGGCGGCCGAGCGAGCTCTTGCCCTCGAGTCGGGCCGCGATGTCGTCCGGCAAGGTCACGACCTCGAACGTCGAGCCGAGGACGAACTCCCCCGGGTGCAGCACGAACGCCTCGTCCGGGTCGGTCTCCACCAGACGCGTCAGCTCGGGCTGGTCCTCGGCGGGGTCGATGTGCGGGTACTTGTGGTTGTCGAACAGCCGGAAGTACTTGTCGAGCCGGACGTCGATGCTCGACGGCTGCACGAGCGAGGGGTCGTACGGGTCGAGGCCGATCCGGCCCTCGGCGAGCTGGGCGGAGATGTCGCGGTCGGAGAGCAGCACGCCGAGCAGCCTAGCGGCAGGGGGTACGGCGTCGGTATGCTGCGAGGCTGCCCGCCCGGGCGGCGGACGACGGCCGTCCGACCGGCCGCACGAGGGGGCACCCGTGACCGACACCACCGACTCCTGGACCGTCGAGGAGCTCGTCGTCCCGACCACGATGGACGACGACCCCGGCGTGGTGCAGGCGTACCGCGAGTGGGTTGCCGTGCAGAACGCGGCGGAGGTCGACGTCACCGGACTCACCGAGCTCCTCTGGACCCCCGAGGAGCAGCTCCCGTACCTGCTCGACACGGACGCACCGAGCCGACTCTTCGTGGTGCGGGCACCCGACGGCACCGTCGTGGCCGCCGGCTCCTACGACACGAAGCAGGCACCCGGTACGCCGAACTGCTGGATCGGGGTCAGCGTGGTGCCCGCGGTGCAGCGCCGGGGCGTCGGCACCCTGCTCGCCGACCACATCGACGGGATCGCCCGGGCCGACGGTCGGACGCAGTGGAAGGCGTACGCCGTCTCGCGCCAGGTGGGACCGGCGTCCGGACCCGGGTACCTGGTCCCGCCGACCGGGTGCGGAGCGGTGCCGGCGGACGAGGCCGGCGCCCGCTTCCTCACCCGTCGCGGCTGGCGGTTCGGCCAGGTGAACCGGATCAGTCGACTCGGCCTGCCTGCCGACCCCTCCGTCGTGCGCGCACTCCGGGAGCGGGCCACCGCCGAGGCGGGACCGGACTTCCGGGTGCACGCCTGGGCCGGGCCCACACCGGAACACTGGCTCGACGACGTCGCGCTCCTCGAGACGAGGATGAGCACGGACGCGCCCGACGGCGACATGGAGGAGCCCGAGGACGTGTGGACGCGCGAACGCCTGCAGGAGCACGAGGCCGAGCTGGCACGATCGCCCCGCACGATGGTCACCATCGCGGTCGAGCACGTCCCGACCGCCGCCCTCGCGGGCTTCACGCAGCTGGCCGTGCCGGAGGACCAGGACCAGCCGGTGATGCAGGGCGACACGCTCGTCCTCCGTGGACACCGCGGACACCGGCTCGGCTGGCTCCTGAAGGTCGCCGGGATCGAGACCGTCGAACGGGACCACCCCGGGCACCCGTCGATCATCACGTTCAACGCCGAGGAGAACCGGCCGATGCTCGACGTCAACGAGGCGGTGGGCTTCGTGGGCGTGGGCAGCGAGGGGATCTGGGAACACCGGGACTGACCCCGATCAGGCGGCAGCCGACTGGGATCGCGGTGTCAGGTGACGGACCTACCATTGGACGGTCATGACCGTCACGTCAGAAGCCACGCAGCCCGGGAACACGGCACCCGATCCCACCCCGGTCTCCGCGCGGTCCACCACCGTGGCGACGGTCCTGGTCGTCGCCGTCCCCCTGGCCGTCGCGTGCGCCGTGCTCGGCATGACGCTCACCGGCGCGTTCACCGCGTCGCAGCAGCTCGTGTCCGCGGGCGACCTCGTCGAGTACGGCCTGCCGATCGCCCGCGTCGTGCACGACACCGCCGCGGCCCTGACCATCGGGCTGCTCATCGTGGCCGCCTTCGCCCTGCCCGCGAAGAAGCAGGACCACCGCACGATGTCCTCCGTGCAGCACCGGGCCGCCCGGTGGGGCGCCGCTGCCGGGGCCGTCTGGTTCCTCGCCGCCGTCGTCGGGGTCGTGCTCACCGGCGCGAACACCCTCGGGGTCCCGCTCACCAGTCCGGTGTTCGCCCGCAACTTCCTGCTCTTCGCGTTCCAGGTCGAGATCGGGCAGGCGCTCGTCGTGTCCGCCGTGGCGGTCCTCGTCGCGACGCTCGTCGCCGCCTCCGCCACCCGGGTCACCTCGCTGGCGGTCGCCACGGTCGCCGGGCTCTTCGCGCTGCTGCCGCTCGCCCTGTCCGGTCACGCGGCCGGGGCGCTCGAGCACGCGAACGCGGTCAACTCGCTCGCCGTGCACCTCGTCGCGGTCTGCGTCTGGGCCGGCGGCCTGGTCGCCGTGCTGCTCCTCCGCACGCGGACCAGGGGCGCGACCGGTCGCGTCGTCGCCCGCTACTCGACGCTCGCCGGGTGGGCCTTCGCCGCGGTGGCGTTCTCCGGCATCGTCAACGCCTCGCTGCGCCTGACCGGGCCGGCCGACCTCGTGACGACCACCTACGGGTGGCTCATCACCGTGAAGGCCGTCGTCCTCGTGCTGCTCGGGCTCGCCGGTGTCGCCCAGCGTCGGAAGCTCGTGCCGGGGCTCCTCCGCGCGCCGCTCGACCGGAAGCTGTTCGTCCGCTTCGCCCTGGCCGAGGTCGTCTTCATGGCGATCGCGATCGGCGTCTCGGTCGCGGTCTCGCGCTCGCAGCCGCCGATCCCCCAGACGCCCGAGACCGGGCAGGACACCCGATCCGGGCTCCTCGGCTACACCTACCCGCCGGCGCAGACCGTGCACACCTACCTCACCCAGTGGCACGTCGACTGGGTCTACCTGGCGGTCGCGGTCGTCGGCGCGGGCTGGTACCTGCTCGCCGTCCGGAAGATCAAGCAGCGTGGGGACGCATGGCCGATCGGCCGGACCATCGCCTGGGTGCTCGGCTGTGCGCTCTTCGCCTGGACCACCTCGGCCGGGCCGGCCGTGTACGGCATGGTGCACTTCTCGTCGCACATGCTCCAGCACATGCTCCTCATGATGTTCGTGCCGCTGCCGCTCGTGCTCGGCGGCCCCGTGCTGCTCGCGCTCCGCACGCTGCCGGTCCGGAACGACGGCTCCCGCGGTGCCCGCGAGTGGCTCATGCTCTTCACCCACTCGCGGTGGATGCAGTTCCTCGCGAAGCCCGCGGTCGCCGGCGTGATCTTCGCCGGCTCCCTCGTGGTCTTCTACTTCACGCCGGCGTTCCAGTACGCCATGCAGTCGCACGAGTGGCACGTGCTGATGGTCGTGCACTTCGTGCTCAGCGGGTACCTCTTCTTCTGGGTGTTCATCGGCGTCGACCCGGGCCCGAAGCGCCCGCCGTACCCGATCCTCATCATCGCGCTGCTCGCGACCCTGGCCTTCCACGCCTTCTTCGGCGTCGCCGTGATGACGTCGCAGTCGGTCTTCGCCGCCGACTGGTTCCACGCGCTGGGCCAGACGAACGATGCCGCACTGCTCGACGACCAGCACACCGGTGGCGGGATCGCCTGGGGCGCGTCCGAACTGCCGATGGTGTTCGTCGCGCTGCTCGTGGTGCGCAACTGGGTGCGGTCGGACAAGCGGGACGCGAAGCGCCTCGACCGCAAGGCCGAGCGCGACGGGGACGCCGACCTCAAGGCGTACAACGAGCAGCTCGCCGCGATGCACGACCGCGACTGAGCAGGGCCGTCGCGGGGCTCAGTCCCCGTGGACGATGCAGACCGCGTCGAGCTCCATCGAGGCCTCGAGCGCCGCGGTGACCCCGGGCTCGCCCGCCGGTCCGACCGGGGTGACCGTGTCGACCCACCACAGCGGGGTCGACAGCGCCGGAGCGTCCGGCAGGATGCGCTCGACCTCGTCCAGGGAGTCGACCCGGCGGACACCGAGCACCGTGATCACCGGGTCGCTGGCAGTCCGGCAGACCTGCAGCACCGGGCCGTCGTCGAGGGCACGGACACCCCAGGTCTCGTCGTGCAGCAGGAGCGCCTCGGCGACGTCGCGTGTCTCCACCGGTCCGCGACACAGCAGGGTCACGTCACGCGGCACCCTGACCGCCCGTCCGACGAGCGGAACCCGCGTGCGCACCACGGTCGTGCCCGTCGAGGGCGCCGTCGTCGTGTGCCGGGTCCAGGGGAGCACCGCCGACGAGCTGCAGGAAGCGGTTCTCGTCGATGCGGTCGAGGAACGCCTCGAGCGCGTCCCACCCGCCGTCGAGCCGGACGACCAGGCCACCCCCACCGAACGTGGCGACGGTGGTGTGCCGCGGCGGCCACTCGCCGTCGCGGTCCACGAACTCGGCCGCCTCGGGACCGACGACGACCGCGAGCGGGGTCGGTTCGCCGTGCGAGACCGCCCGCACCAGGTGGTCCTCGTCGCCACGTCGCTCCATCACGACACCGAACACGGGCTCGACCTGGTCGGCCACACGCTGCACGGCGTCCAGGAGGCCCGGTGCGAGCCCGACGTCCACGGCGTCCTCGGGGATCGTGAGCACGGCGGACACCGTCTCCACGACGACGCCGTCGAGCAGGTGCGCGGTCATCGTCGCGGAGAACCCGTCGCCCACGGCGTACGAGGTCGACACCTCGGGGGCCTCGTGCTTGGCGTACTGCGTCACGACCCAGCGGTCCCACGGGACCGTCAGGGGCTCGCTGGTCCCCCAGTGCGTCGGGCAGGCGCCGACGGTGTGGCACAGGGCCTCGATCGCGGACCCGATGTCGACGGCACGGTCCTCGTGGTGCCGGAGCGTCAGGTCGACGCTGATCTGTCGGACCGGAGCCGGCGCGACCGGGTGCGCGGGCGACGGTGGGCCGGCGAGTTCCGGTCCGCGGTCGACGAAGTCCTCGATGCTCGATGCGGTGACACCGGTGCGGCCGTCACGCAGGGTGCCGTCGGGGTCGTCGACGGCCCACGCAGCCTGGTGCGCACCCAGCGCGTGCCGCAGTGCGGGGGTGATCGCCGCCTCCCGACCGGTGCGGAGCACGACCGTGCGTCCGGACCCGGACGCACGACGGAGCAGTGCGGCCAGCGAGTCCGTCAACCAGACGACCGGCGATGCGGAACGGACCACGATGGCGGAACCGACCACGTCGTCGATGAGGGGATGCCTGACCATCCTGGTCCTCCTCCGGTAGGGGCGCTGGACCCCCTGGACGGTACACACGCCCACCACACCTGTCCGTCGGCGCCCGGTCCTCACAGCGGAGACACGGCGACGCCCGTCGGCCACCGTGGACGAGCAGCAGGCACCGGCCGGGAGGCACGGATCGCCTCCGCCACGCGCCGTACGGTGGGCGTCCGGCTGGCGTCCAGCGGAGAATCCGCTAGGCTTGCTGCGTCCCGTTCAGCGGGATGCGCGAGTGTAGTTCAATGGTAGAACTCCAGCTTCCCAAGCTGGTAGCGCGGGTTCGATTCCCGTCACTCGCTCTCTTCTCCCCCGGTCGGGGACGTCTTCCGCTCCAGCGCGACGTGCTCAGAGCACGTCGGCTCGGAGCGCGTCGGCTCAGAGCACGTCCTCGATGGTTCCGAACGTCCGGGCCGCGTCCTCGAGCTGCATGTCGTGGTGGATGCCGCTGATCCGGCGGATGTCCCAACCCTCCTGCTGCAGGCGAGCCACGTGCGCGTCGGGGACGACCGCGGGTGAGTCGTCCGACAGCACGACCACCGACGGCACCTCGGGCGGCACGATCGCCAGCGGCCTGTGCGCGACCTCGCGGAAGACAGCGAGCGCCATCCGCCCGTCGAACCGCTCCCGGGCGCCGGTGAGCGCAGCGCGCACCGCGGGGCCGTAGCCGGCGCGCACCGTCGCGCTCCGGCGCGCCTGCAGGAGCCCCGCGATCCCCACCGTCAGCGGCGGGACGGCCCAGAACAGCCGACCGGCGATCCCCGTGGTGGGGAGCGCGAGGTGGAAGCCCGGGTCGAGGTAGACCGCCCGCTGGGGGCGGAGCCGTCCGACGGCACGGACCAGCACCGCCCCGCCGAGCGAGTGCCCGACGACGCTGTGCAGGCCGGTGGGGAGCGCCTCGACCAGGTCGTCGGCGAACGCGTCCAGACCGTACGCGTCCGCGCGGTCGCTGTGGCCGTGCCCGCGGAGGTCGACCGTCGTGACCGTGAACCGCCCGGTCGCCGTCATCAGGTCGACCAGGGGCTGCCACGTCCCTCCGTCGGCGCCCAGTCCGTGCACGAGCCCGACGTGGTGCTCGCCGTCGCCCGTGGTCGTGGTGTGGAGTCGCACGGGAACAGTCTGCGGTGTCGGCACCGCTCAGCGCGCCGACTCGAGGGGGGAGGGGCGCCTCGACGGGGAGGGCCGCCTCGACGGGGAGGGCCGCGAGCCGGCCTGCCGCGACGCACGGCCGGTACCCGGTACGGTCGTCGGCGTGTCGACGGTGCCACGGCCCCGTCCGCACCGAACGAGAAGACCGTCATGCACCTCCGCCGCTCCCCCGCGCCCGACAGCACCCGCCCGAGCACCTGGACCGACCCGTACGGACGACTCGCGACCCGCTGCCTGCAGACCGTCATCGTGCTCGTGGTGGTCGGCGGGATCGTCACCGCCGCGACCACGCTGAGCCTCGTCACGATCCCGGTGCTCATCGCCCTCATCGTGGCCTCGGCACTGCACCCCGTCGTCGGGTGGCTCCGTCGACACGGCGTCCCCTCGGCCCTCGCCACGGCGACGGCGTTCGTCGCCGTCCTGGCCGTGCTCGCCGGCATCGCCTGGCTGCTCGTCGCCGCGGTCGCGAACCAGTTACCGGCACTGCAGTCCTCGGCGGTCCAGGGCCTGCAGCAGGCGCAGGACCTGCTGCACGAACTGCCGATCCGGATCACGGACGGTCAGATCGAGGACGCGGTCGACGGCGTCGTCGACTTCGTCACGAGCGCCCGCTTCGGCGCCGGGGCGATCGCCGGCATCTCCGCCGTCACGAACTTCGTCACCGGTGCCGTGCTCATGGCCGTGATCCTCTTCTTCTTCCTCAAGGACGGCCCCGCCCTGTGGGAGTTCCTGCTCCGTCCCTTCGTCGGCGAGCGGTACGAGCGCGCACGTCGGATCGGGGACCGGGTCGTCACCACGCTCGGCGGCTACGTCCGCGGCACCGCCGCCGTCGCCGCCTTCGACGCCGTCGCGATCGGCACGGGGCTGGCCGTCCTCGGCGTCCCGCTCACCATCCCGCTCGCGGTGGTCGCCTTCGTCACCTCGTTCATCCCGATGATCGGCGCCCCGATCGCCGGCACCCTGGCGGCGCTCGTGACGCTCGTGTCGCTCGGTCCGGTGCAGGCGGTGGTCGTCGTGGCGATCGTCGTGCTCGTCAACCAGATCGAGGGGAACTTCCTGCAGCCGGTGCTCATGGGCAAGACGCTGCGCCTCCACGGTCTCGTCATCCTCGTCGGGCTGACGGCGGGCACGGTGCTCGGCGGGGTCACCGGGGCGCTGCTCGCGGTGCCGCTGATCGCCGCGGCCTGGGGCGTCGTGCAGGTGTGGGACGGCGAGGACGAGCCCGCGACGGCCTGGCGGCAGAAGCGGCGTGAGACGGTGCCGGTCGGCTGAGACGGGGAGCCCGACCCGGTCGCGGGCTGCGTGCACGTCCCACCTGCACCGCAACCGGCCATACCTGAACAACTGGCCACCTTCTTGAACTTCGGTTCACCGCTCGGTACGGTGGGCGAACGCGACGAAGGAGTCAGCACGTGCCACAGGTCACCACGTTCGGATTGCACATCGTCGACGTCCTGGGTCGGCCGGTCACCCGGATCCCGCCGGGGCAGGAGGTCGAGATCATCGACGAGATCGCGATCACCGTCGCCGGCACCGCCGCCGCGACGGCTGTCGACCTCGCACGGCTCGGGCACGACGTCGCCACCGTCGGCGCGCTCGGCAGGGACGCACTCGGCGCGTTCCTCCGCACCACGATGGCGCAGGACGGCGTCGACTGCAGCGGGCTGCGGATCGTCGACGGGGCGCAGACCTCGGCCACGATCCTCCCGATCCGACCCGACGGTGGGCGGCCGCCGCTGCACGTCGTCGGTGCCTCAGCGCTCCTCACCGAGGACATGGTCCCGTGGGACGTCGTCGCGCGGTCGGAGGTCTTCCACATGGGCGGGACCGGCCTGCTCCCGGCCCTCGACGGCGCACCGACGGCGCGGATCCTCGAGCGGGCGAAGCGCCTCGGCCTGACGACGACGATGGACTTCATCCCCACCGCCGACCCCGCGTTCCCGGACCAGCTCGCAGCCGCGCTGCCCTTCGTCGACCACCTGCTGCCGAACGACGCCGACTCCCTCACGGTGACCGGTGCCGGATCGCTCGAGGAGGCGGCCCGGTGGTTCCACGAGCGCGGGGCCGGGTGCTGCGTCATCACGACCGGCGGGGACGGCGTCTCCCTGTTCCCCCGCGACGGCGACCCCGTGGTCCTCCCCGCGTACGAGGTGGACGTCGTCGACACCACCGGGTGTGGCGACGCCTTCACCGCGGGCTACGTCAGCGGCCTGCTCGAGGGGCTGACTCCTGCCGAGGCAGCCGACCTCGGGTGCGCCACCGGCAGCCTCCTCGCGACCGGACTCGGCTCGCAGGCGGGGTTGCACGACCGCGCCGCCGTCGACCGCTTCATCGACACCCACCACCGCAAGGCCGCGTAGCGGCACGTCCGGAAGGAACACAACATGCTCGAACAGTTCTCCCTGGAGGGCAAGGTCGCCTTCGTCACCGGCGCAGGACGAGGAATCGGCGCCACCATCGCGGCGGCGTGGGCGGCGGCGGGAGCCGACGTCGCCTGCTTCGACCAGGACCCTCGCACCGCGCAGGAGACCGCCGAACGGATCACCGCGACCGGACGCCGGGCCATCGCGATCGGAGGCGACGTCACCGACGTCGACTCGGTCCGCGCAGCGGTCGATCGGACGGTCGCGGAGCTCGGCGGCCTGCACGTCGCGATGAACAACGCCGGGATCGCGCACCAGGCCCCGGCAGAGGACATGGACATCGCGGACTGGCGCCGGATGATCGACGTCAACCTGACCGGGGTCTTCGTCTGCGCGCAGGCCGAGGCGCGGCACATGCTCGAGCACGGCGGCGGCGCCATCGTGAACACGGCGTCGATGTCCGCGACGATCGCGAACCGTGGGCTCAGCCAGCCGCACTACAACGCCTCAAAGGCCGGCGTGCTGCACCTGACGAAGTCGCTCGCCGTCGAGTGGGCAGACCGTGGCATCCGGGTGAACTGCATCAGTCCCGGCTACACGCTGACCCCCATGACCGAACGCCCTGAGGTGGCCGACAACCGTGCGAAGTGGGAGTCGGAGACGCCGATGGGACGCATGGTCCGGATGGAGGAACTCGCGGGTCCCGCGCTGTTCCTCGCCAGCGACGCCGCAAGCGCGGTGACGGGCGCTGACCTCATCGCTGACGGCGGCTACGTCTGCTGGTGACCTGACCTGACCTGACCGACCGACCGGACGGACGGCACGGCCGGAGCGCCACGGCGCTCCGGCCGTCTCGTGTGCCGAGTGGCCCCCGCGCACGGCCCCGACGGCGCCTCCTCGCACGACTGGTGACCGCGCGTCGCGATCGAGGACGTGCGGACGACGGACGACGGGCGCCGTGCCGGGAGAACCCGACCGCGACGCCCGTCGTCCGTCTCGCTCTCACCTGAGCGAGGTCCACACCGTCTTCGTCTCGAGGTAGGACTCCAGGTTCGCGTGGCCCATGTCGCGTCCGTAACCGGACTGCTTGTAACCACCGAACGGCGCAGCGGCGTCCGTGTGTCCGTACGTGTTGATGTAGACGGTGCCCGCCTGCAACAGCTTCGCCAGGCGGTTCGCACGTCCGATGTCACGCGTCCAGATCCCCGCGGCCAGGCCGTACGGCGAGTCGTTCGCACGGCGGGCGATGTCCTCGAGGTCCTCGAACGGCTGCGCCACCACGACCGGGCCGAAGATCTCCTCGCGCACGGCCGTGAACGTGTCGTCGACGTCGGTCAGGACGGTGGGCTGCACGTAGTAGCCCTGCTGGTCGACTCCCGTCGGCATGCTCGACCCGCCGGCGGCGAGGGTCGCGCCCTGCTCCAGGGCACCGTCGATGTACCCGCGGACGCGCTCGTGCTGGCGGTCGCTGATGACCGGGCCGAGCTCGGTCCCGTCGTCGAAGCCGTGCCCGATCCGCATGCCGGCGGCGATCTCGCCCAGGCGACCGACGACGTCGTCGAAGGACCGCTTCTCGACGTACAGGCGGGTGCCCGCCGAGCAGGCCTGGCCGGCGTTGCCGAACACCGAGGCGGCGCCGATAGCTGCCTCCTCCACCGGGCTGTCACCGAAGACGATGTTCGGGCTCTTCCCACCGAGTTCGAGCGTGACGCGCTTGACCTGGGTCGCGGCGCGCTGCGCGATGCGCGTCCCCACGGCGGTCGAGCCGGTGAAGGCGACCTTGTCGACGCCGGGGTGGTCGACGAGCGCCTCCCCGGCTTCCGCGCCGTACCCGGTCAGGACGTTGAGGACTCCGGCGGGGATGCCTGCCTCGAGGGCGAGTTCGCCGAACCGCATCGCGGTGAGCGGGGTGTTCTCGGCCGGCTTCAGGATGATCGTGCACCCGGCAGCGAGCGCCGGTGCGATCTTCCACATGGCCATGAGCAGCGGGAAGTTCCACGGGACGATCTGCGCGACGACCCCGACCGGTTCGCGCTCGGTCCGCACCATCATGTCCGGGACGGAGACCGGGATGGTGTTGCCCTCGATCTTCGACGTCCAGCCGGCGAAGTAGTCGAGGTGGTTGATGGCCAGCGGCAGGTCACCCTCGATGACTGCGCGCCGGAGCTTCCCGCCGTCCAGGACCTCGAGGGCGACGATCTCGTCCGCGTGCCGCTCGAGGAGGCGTGCGAAGCGTTCGATGCAGCGACCGCGGTCGAGCGCCGACATCGTCCGCCACGGCGCTCCGGGCTCGAAGGCACGGCGGGCCGCCTGCACGGCGCGGTCCGCGTCGACCTCGTCGGCTGCAGCGGCCAGGGCGATCTGCTGTCCGGTACCGGGGTCCTTCACGGTGATCGTCCGCCCGGAGTGGGCCTCGACGAGCCGACCACCGATGAGCAGACGGGGCGGTCGGGCGAGGAAGTCGCGCGTGACCGGGTCGATGTGGTCGGACACGGCCTGTGGTTCGGTGATGGTCATGACGCTCCTCGGCGCTCAGGCGTGGTGCAGCGCGTCGTACGCGTCCGCGGGGAAGGTGGTGGTGGTGTCGCCGAGCTGGAGCGCGCGGAAGGTCGCCGTGGCGGCCTCCTCGAGGTTCAGCGCGCGGCGGAACGCCATCTCGACGGAGTCGCCGAGGGCGGAGCAACCGTGGTGGCCCATGATGATGCAGTCGTGGTGCTCGGCCTGCTCGGCGGCGGAGTCGGCGAGCGCGTCGGACCCGTTGGGGTGGAAGTCGGTCCGGCCGACGCTCTTGACGTAGTAGGCGTGGTCGAGCGTGATGAGTCGGACCTGGTGCCCGAGCGCGTCGAGGAGGACCGCGTTCTGCGGGTGCACGTGCACGACGGCGTTCACGTCGGGTCGCACCTGGTAGCTGCGCTGGTGGAGCTTCCACTCGCTCGAGGGTCGCTCCGCCCCGCCGACGTGCTCCCCGTCGAGGTCCATGACGGTGAACTGCTCGGGGGTGAGCCGGTCAAGCCAGGTACCGGCGCCGGTGACGACGAACCGGTCCGACCCGATCCGCGCGGACAGGTTGCCGCCCGAGGCGAGGACGAGTCCGCGCTCGACGGCCGTCCGTCCGACGTCGATGAGTTCGGCGACGGCCGCATCGAGTTCGACGTTCGTTGTGGTGCTCACGAGGGGTTCCTTCCAGGGGGCGGGCGTGGTGTCCCGCGCCCGGTGGGTCGTGTCGGTCGTGCTGGTCCGCGGCTACGCCGCAGCGCTCGCCAGGGTGGCTTGCTCGTCGGAGATCTGCCGTGCTTCCTCACGCTCAGCAGGGCTCTGCCGCAGGAAGAAGGTGAGGACGAACCCGACGAGGTACAGGGACGCGATGATCCAGACGGTGGCCTGGATGCCGATCGGTGTCACGAGACCGGCGATGACCGGTCCGGCGAACTGGCTGAGGCCGGCCCCGAGGTTGAGGATCGCGACCGCGGCCGCCTTGTTGCGCGGGGCGAGCAGCGGGACGACGGCCGACAGCGGGACGAACATGCCGAGGGCCAGTCCGTAGACGATGCCGATCGCCATGGTGACCCCGAAGGCCGGCCCGATCGCGGTCGGGACGTAGAAGAGCGCCAGCACGGTGGCGAAGCACCCGATGCCGCCGGCCCACGCGATGACGTTGATGCGACCGATCCAGTCGCTGAGGTACCCGGAGATGAGGTTGGCCGCGACGTTCGCCGCGAGCATCGTGCCCCAGATGACCTGCCACTGCGTCTGCGAGAAGCCGACCTCACGGACCATGTAGGTGCTCAGGAAGACGACGAACGCGTAGAAGGACAGGGTGTTGATGAGCCGTACTGCGCCGCCGATGCCGACCTTCGGCCGGGTGCCGATGATGGTGACGCTGCTGACGACCCCCCGGACGCTGCTGCTGAGCGTGACGCGGTCGCGGACGGGGTTGCGGAGGAGGAACGCGACCATGAGGCCACCGACCGTGACGAACGCGAGGGACGTCCACAGCGTTGCGAGCTCACCGATGGTCCCGATGACGGCGCCGGCGAAGTAGGAGCTCACGACGCCGAGGCCGAGCGTGGAGAAGAACCAGTACCAGCCGACGGCGCGGCCCATGAACTCCTCCGGGGTGTCCATCGTCACCCAGACCAGGAAGCCGTACGAGAACATCGGGTACCCGAGGCCCCGGACACCGAAGGCCAGGAGCATGACCGTGAAGTTCTGCTGTGCGACGCCGAACACCAGGAACACGATCTCGAAGACGAACCAGATGCCGAACCCGAGCATCATCACCCGCTTCGGGCCCCATGCCTCGGCCAGTGCGCCGCTCAACCAGGCGGCGACGGCCACCACGATCCCGTACACGGACCAGAGCAGGGCGACGTTGGTCTCGGAGAAGCCGAGTTCGTCCAGGTACGGGGACAGGAAGCCTGCCTCGATGCCGTCCCCGACCATGAAGATCGTGACGGCCAGGAAGCCCCAGGCAATGGGGCGGGCGATGCCCTGGGTTCGCAGCAGTCGCGCGAAGCGACCTTCGCTGACCGGCGCGGGGGTGCTGACCATTTCGAACTCCTCGTTGAGTTAAGGGGGTGGTCGACCGCCTACGAACATTTGTTCACTAGACTGAACCGATGAACTCATCTTCTGGGCAGCGCAACGGTCTGTCAAGTCGATGGGAGAATGACGACATGCTGATGGGCCGGGTCGCGCGGATGTACTACGAGCTCGGCATGACGCACCAGGAGATCGCGACCGCCCTCGGGCTCTCGCGGGTCCGCGTCACCCGACTGCTCGCCGAGGCCAGGGCGCAGGGGATCGTCGAGATCACGGTCCACAGCGATGAGCCACTCTTCGCTGACGAGCAGCGTGCGCTCCGCGAGCGGTACGGCCTCGAGCAGGCCTGGCTCTCGCCGTCCATCGGCGACCCGGAGAAGGATGCCCGGTCGTTCGCGACGGTCGGTGCAGAGGCCATCGAGTCCGTGACCGACGGCGCTGCGGTCGTGGCGCTGAGCCTGTCCAGCGCGGTGGCGTCGGCCGTCGACGCGTTCCGCGGAGGCCCCCACCCCGGTACCGAGTTCGTGCCGCTCGGCGGCTCGACCGGCGGCCGGGCACTCTCCTCGAACCCCCACGAGCTGGCCCTCCGACTCGCCGCGCGCACCGGAGGCCAGGCCTTCCACGTGCCCGCGCCGCTGGTCGCCGCCACCGTCGAGGCGGCTCGCCTCGCACTGGCGGAACCGTCCGTCCGCGCCGTGCTGTCCCGGGCGGCCGAGGCTGACGTGGTGCTCTCCGGCGTCGGCGGGATGTCCCTCGGCGAGGGACTGCTGCTGCCGTCGCTCGACCCCGAGGAACGGACCGAACTGGTGGAGAAGGGCGCGGTCGGAGACCTGGCCGGCCGGTACTTCGACCGGGACGCCCGACCCATCGACAGCGACCTGGACCGACGCGTGGTGAGCCTCGACCTCGCCGCTCTGCGACGGATCCCGCGGAGACTCGTCATCGCCCGCGGCCCGGCCAAGGTGCAGCCCCTGATGGCGGCGCTGGGCGGCGGTCTCGCGACGGCCGTGGCGACCGACGTCGAGACCGCCCGCGTCCTGCTGCGGTGACCGCTAGGCCGTGACGGCACCGAGCTGCCGCCGGTTCGCGACGGCTCGGACCGGTGCGCCCGAGCCCCAGGCCCGGAGCGCCTCGGCTGCGATGCGGGAGTGCTCCGCGGTGACGTCGTCGGACGCACCTGCGATGTGCGGGGTGAGTGTGACGTCGTCGAAGGTCAGGAACTCCGAGTCCGCGGGGAGCGGTTCCTGGTAGTGCACGTCGAAGCCCGCACCGGCGATGCGGTGCTCACGGAGCACGTCGAGGAGCGCCTGCTCCTGAACGATCGCCGCGCGTCCGGCGTTGACCAGGAACGCATGCGGCTGCATGAGCGCGAGTTCCTCCGCTCCGATCAGCCCCTCGGTCTCCGGCATCAGCGGGACGTGCACCGTGACGATGTCCGACGTCGCCATGACCTCCTCGAGGGAGACCACCGTCGCCTCCGATCCGAAGTGGTCGGCTGCCAGGAACGGGTCGTAGACCTTGACCGTCATGCCGAAACCACGAGCGCGTCGCAGCACCCGGGCGCCCACCGCGCCACCGCCGAGGATGCCGAGCGTCCGGCCGCCGAGTCCGATGCTCCGGAAGCGTTCGTACGGTTCGAAGACGTCGTCGGCACTCCAGTGTCCGGCACGGAGCCACCGCTCGGAGGCGCTGACGTGCCGCACCGTGTCCATGATGAGTGCGAAGGCCAGGTCCGCGGTGACCTCTGCGTTGCGGCCGGGGGTCGTCGCGACCGGGATGCCGCGGGCGGTGCACGCATCCAGGTCGACGTTGACGGGCTTGGCGCGGCAGGAGACGACGAAGCGCAGCTCCGGCGCCTTCTCGAGCGTCGCCTCGTCGACGAGGTCGAGTTCCGTGACGACGGCGTGCGCGACGGCGAGCTCCGCGTCGAGGCCCATCTCCGCAAGGCTCCTGCCGTCGGTGCTCGGCTCCACGCTGTGGACGGTGAAGGCGTCGCCGAGGGACGCCGCGACCTCGGGGTCGAAGGGCGCGGTGACGAGCACGGTCGGCTTGTCGCTGGTGGACATGGTTCCTCCTAGTGGTGGGACGGGACGAGGCCGCGCTGGTCCAGCGGGGCCGAGCGGGTGGTCGTGGTGGCGTTCGACGGGTCGTCCGCCACGGACGGCGTGAGGGCGCGGAGGGCTCGGAGCTGCGGCCAGCGCGGGCGCAGCGCGTCGCGGGTCGCGATGAACGCGCCTGCGAACTCGCGGTAGAGCGTGGCCCGCTCGGGTCGTGGCTCGAAGGTCGACGACGTCGGCGCCAGCGCCGCGATGCCCTCGTCGAGGTCGTGGAAGACGCCGGCGGCGACCCCGGCCAGGGTCGCCGCCCCGCGGGCACCGACCTCGGGCGCGTCCTGGCGGACCACGGTCCTGCCGGAGACGTCGGCGAGGATGCGGCAGAACAGGTCGGAGTCCGAGCCTCCGCCGCAGATCGCGAGCGTCCCCTCGAGTCGGAGCACGTCCATGCACTCGGCGAGCGCGAAGGCGAGCCCCTCGTAGACGCTCCGCAGGAGTTCGGCGGACGACGTCGTGATGCTCATGCCCAACCAGGCCGCGGACGCCGCACCGTCGGAGAACGGTGCACGTTCCCCGCTCGGCGACCCGTACGGCAGGTACAGCAGACCACCGCTGCCGGGCGGCACTGCCGCCGCATCGCGTTCGACCGTCGCCCAGTCCTCCGACCCACGACCGAGGCAGGTGCGCACCCAGTCCAGGTTGGGCGTCCCGGTCATGGGTGCGAGCGACTCGAGGACCTGGTGTCCGCGCCCCGTCGCGAGCACGATGCTCTGCGCGGACCGGACGCCCTGTCGGGAGGGATGGTTGACCCCGACGAAGCCGGTGGTCCCGAGGATCGCGTACCCGTCGCCGTCGCGGACGGCACCGATGCCGACGCCGGCAGCCGCGGTGTCGACGAGCCCGACGGCCACCGGGATCCCCTCGGGCAGGCCGACCACGTCGGCGACGTGCCGGCTGAGTCGACCGGCGACACCCGCGGGAGCCGCGACCGGTGCGAGCCAGTCGACCACCTCCTGCTGCCCGACGAGCGCGCACGCGTCCTCCGCGTACCGGAGCGTCGCCGTGTCCAAGTACGTCCGCGACGCCTCGCTGGGGTCCGTCGCGATCACACCGGTCAGGCGGAAGCGCAACCAGTCCTTGCAGTTGAGCTGGTGGACACCGCCGGCGCGTGGGATCGCGCCCTCGGCGTCCAGCGCCGCCAGCAGGACCGGGAGCGCACCGGGGAAGAGCGGCGATCCCGTGGCTTCGGCGATGACCGACGCCCGTCCGTCGGCGGACCACTCCTCGACGACGGCGGATGCGCGACCGTCGAGCCAGAGCGCGGCCGGACCCAGCGGGCGACCGTCGTCACCGACGAGCCATGCCCCGTCCCCCTGGCCGGTGAGCCCGACGGCGACGACCTCGGCGTCGATCGTGCTGAGTTGGTCCACCACAGCGCTGATGGTGAAGACCGTCGCTTCCCACACCCGCTCCATGTCGACCTCCGCCTGCCCGAGGGGGCCGCGGCTGATGTGCACCGACGAGCGTGCGACGCCCGCGATCGTCCCCTCCAGGGTGAACGCGACGGACTTCACCGACGTGGTCCCGGCGTCGATCCCGAGGATGATCTTGGTGCGTCCCTGCACGGCGACTCCGTTGTCTCGTCTGCGTTGCGAACAGATGTTCACTGGGTGATCTGTTGTTCAGTGTACCGCAGACCGTACGGTGGGTGCATGCGGCACAACTCGGACCCGGTGCACGTGGTCGTCGGCGGTGGCGTCGTCGGAGCGGCCACCGCGTACGCCCTGACCGCCCGCGGCGAGCGCGTCCTGCTCGTCGAACAGCACGGCCGCGGACACCACGAGGGCTCCTCGCACGGGGCCACCCGGATCTTCCGCCAGGGCTACACCGACCCGGAGTACGTCGCACTGACGACCAGGGCGCTGGCGCTGTGGGACGCCCTCGAGACACGGTCCGGCACGACCCTGCTCGACCGGACGGGCGCCGTCGACCACGGCCGACCCGAGGTCGTCGACGCGATCGCCGGCGCACTGGCCGCGGCGGGCATCCCCCACGAGACACTCACGCCGGACGCAGCAGCAGCCCGGTGGCCGGGCATCGCGTTCGAGGGGCACGTCCTGACGCACGCGACCGCCGGACGCATCCGTTCCGCCGACGCGATCGAGGTGTTCCTGACGCTCGCCGAGCAGAGCGGGCTCGCGGAGCTGCGCTTCGACACACGGGTGACCGGGATCGAGGACCACGGCGACGACCTGACGGTGACGCTCGGGGACGGCACCGCGGTGTGCACGCCGAGCGTGGTGGCCGCCGTCGGGTCGTGGGCCCCCACGCTGGTGGGTGCGCTGCTCGCGGGACGCGGGGCGCGCCTCCCGGCCGTCCGCGTCACGCAGGAGCAACCCGCGCACTTCCCCAGCCACCTGCCGGACGCGGCGTGGCCGTCGTTCGTGCACTGGGCCGACGGTGACGACGTGTACGGACTCCTGACTCCCGGCGAGGGCGTCAAGGTCGGCTTCCACGGCACCGGCCCCGTCGTCGACCCGGACGCGCGCGACCACCGGCCGGTCGCGGCCGAGGCGGAGCGGCTGCAAGCCTACGTCGCGCGGTACGTGCCCGGCGTCGACGCCACCCGGCCGACCTTCATCAGCTGCCTCTACGACACCACCCCGGACGAGGACTTCGTGATCGACCGACGTGGGCCGCTCACCGTGACGACGGGGTTCTCCGGGCACGGCTTCAAGTTCGCACCGCTGATCGGGGAGCTCGTCGCCGACCTGGCGACCGGCGGGGCAGGGCACCCGCGCTTCGCCCTCTGACCCGACGTGCCCGGCGGCCCGGCGGCCCGGCGACACCGCGGCCCGGCGGTCCCGCGGCCCGGCGGCCCGGCGGTCCCGCGGTGCGGCGGTCCCGCTACGGTTGCCAGATGCGCGTCGTCATCGCTCCGGATTCCCTGAAGGGCACCGCGACCGCGGCCGACACCGCCGCGGCGATCCGCGCGGGCTGGCTCGACGAACGGCCCGACGACGACGTCGTGACCGTCCCGATGGCCGACGGCGGCGAGGGCACGATCGACGCGTTCGCGGCGGCGTCCCCCGACGCAACGCGCGTGCCGGTGACCGTGACGGGGCCCGCGGGGAGGCCGGTCGACGCGGTGTGGCTGCGGCTGCCGGACGGCCGCGCGGTCGTGGAGCTCGCGGCGACGAGCGGGCTGCCGCTCCTCGGTGGACGACTGCAGCCGGAGACGGCGACGAGCCGCGGGTTCGGCGAGGCGATCGCGGCCGCCCTCGACGCCGGCGCCACCGGGCTCGTGCTCGGGATCGGCGGGAGCGCCTCGACGGACGGTGGCCGGTCGGTGCTCGACGCACTCGGAGCGACCTCCGGCACCGACGACGCGCTCGACCGCGCAGCGCTCCGCCCCGTGCCGTCCGGCGGTGCGGTCGTGCTGACCGACGTGACCTCGCCGCTGCTCGGACCGGCGGGCGCGGTCGCGGTCTTCGGGGCGCAGAAGGGCATCACCCCGGAGCTGGCACCGGTGATCGAGGAACGGCTCACCGCCTGGGCGCGGCGCTGCCCCGACGTGGACCCGACGACGCCCGGGGCGGGCGCGGCGGGCGGTGTCGGGTTCGGCCTGCTCGTGTGGGGTGCCACGCTCGCGCCGGGCGCACGTGCGGTCGCCGAGGTGCTCGGGCTGCCCGCACTGCTCGACGGTGCGGACGTGGTCGTGACCGGCGAGGGCCGGTTCGACGAGCAGAGCGCAGCGGGCAAGGTGCCGACGGTCGTGCGGGCGCTCGCCGCCGAGCGGGCGCCGGGGGCACGGACGCTCCTGGTGGCCGGCGAGGTCGACGCGCCGCTCGACGGGTTCGCGGCTGCGGCCTCGCTCGTGGTGCTCGCGACGCAGACGACCGGGGAGCCGGACGACGCCCTGCGTGACCCGCTGCGCTTCGCGCGGATCGCCGGGCAGCGGTTGGCGCGCCTCACGGCCTGAGGCACGGCGGCCCCACAGCGCGACGGACGTCCGCCGCGCCCGCTGCGCCGCCCCAGGGGGACCCCATCGCAACCTCCCACTCGCAGGAGCGCTCCACCAGACTGGGACGCGGGTCGCACCCGGCCCACCACGCACCACCCCCACGAGGAGACCAATGCGCACCGTCAACGCGTACGCGGCACCGTCGGCCACCGAGCCGCTCGTCAAGACCACCATCACCCGCCGTGACCTCGGCCCGAACGACGTCGAGATCGACATCGCCTACGCCGGCATCTGCCACTCGGACATCCACACCGTCCGCGGTGAGTGGGGCCCGATCCAGTACCCGCAGGTCGTCGGCCACGAGATCGTCGGCCACGTCTCCGCCGTCGGCAGCGACGTCACCAAGCACCAGGTCGGCGACCGCGTCGGCGTGGGCTGCATGGTGAACTCCTGCGGCGAGTGCGAGCAGTGCGTCGCCGGCCAGGAGCAGTACTGCCTCCGGGGCAACATCGGCACCTACGCCTCGGTCGACCCGGCCGACGGCTCGATCACGCAGGGCGGCTACTCCGAGGCCGTCGTCGTGAACGAGGACTTCGTCCTCCGCGTCCCCGAGTCGCTCGACATCGAGAAGGTCGCGCCGCTGCTCTGCGCCGGCATCACGACCTACTCGCCGCTGCACCACTGGAAGGTCGGCCCTGGCTCGAAGGTCGCCGTCGTCGGCATGGGCGGGCTCGGCCACATGGCGGTCAAGATCGCCGTCGCGCTCGGCGCCGAGGTCACCGTCCTGTCGCAGACCACCTCGAAGCAGGAGGACTCGCTCCGCTACGGCGCGAAGGCCCACTTCGCCACGAAGGACCCGTCGACGTTCGAGGAGCTCGCGGGCTCGTTCGAGCTGATCATCAACACGGTGTCGGCGAAGATCGACATGAAGGCGTACCTCGGTCTGCTCAAGGTCGACGGCACGCTCGTCAACGTCGGCGCCCCGTCGGAGCCGCTCGAGGTGCCCGCCTTCGCGCTCATCCCGCGTCGCCTCAGCTGGGCCGGCTCGGCCATCGGTGGCATCGCGGAGACCCAGGAGATGCTCGACTTCTGCGCCGAGCACGGCATCCTGCCGGAGACCGAGCTCATCTCGGCGGACCGGATCAACGAGGCCTACGAGCGTGTGCTCGCCTCGGACGTCCGCTACCGCTTCGTGATCGACACGGCGACCCTGGCCTGACGGTCGACCGACCCCTCAGCGGACGGGAGGCGCGGGGGCCGCGGGGACCCCGCCGCCCCGCCGTCCCCTGGTCACGCCGCGGTCGTACGCTGTCCCGAGAACGCGGCAGCATCGTCCGCACCACGCAACTCGTCGCCGCCGCGACCAGGACGCGAGAAGGTTGCTCGATGGACCACACGACGAACGAGGGACTCCGCTCCCTGGTGTCGGTCTCCGGTACCGACACCGACACCGCGATCGCGGACCTGGCCGGCATGTACGCCGGGAAGACCTGGCACTCCGCGCACGTCGACGACGAGTTCTGGTACCGCTACGTCGCGATCGGCGACGAGCGCATGAGCATCCGTCGCTCGCAGATGCACGGCACGCTCCGCGGCGACGTCGCCGTCGAGGGCGAGGTCGTCGTGCAGTGGATCGACTCCGGCACGGGGACCGTCGACACCGGCCGCAACGGGATCCGCATGCAGCCGGGCGTCCCGGTGCTGTTCCCCGTCGAGCAGCGCTTCGACGTGGACTACCGCGACTGGGACCAGCGGCTCGTGCACCTCGACCGCGAGCTGGTGCTCGACGTGGCGTCGGAGCGCTACCTGGTCGACGGGACGCTCGCGTTCGACCGGTTCACCCCGCCCACCGCAGCCGCCGTGGAACGCTGGCGCGCCTCGGTCGGGTCGTCGGTCCGTGCGCTGCGCGACGAGGGCGCCGGCTCGCTGGCGTGGGCCGAGTCGCAGCGCGACGTCGTCCGGTCGCTGCTCGACCTCTACCGCTTCCACGGCGAGGCCTCCCCGGTCGGCTGGGGTGAGCACCGCCACGCCCGCATCCGCAGCGCCGTGGAGACCATCCACGCGCGCGCGCACGAACCGTTGACGGTGTCGGAGATCGCCCGGACCGCGGACCTCAGCGTGCGCGGACTGCAGGAGTCGTTCCAGCGCACGCTCGACCGGACGCCGATGCAGTACCTGCGCGAGGTGCGCCTCCGCCGCGCGCACGACGACCTGCTCCGCGCCGAACCCGCCTCGGTGTCCGTCGCCGACGTCGCGGCCCGCTGGGGCTTCACGCACATGGGCCGGTTCTCGGGCGAGTACCTGCGGCGGTTCGGGGAGTACCCGAAGCAGACGCTGCGGCGCTGACGCCTGCGCTGCGGCGCAGCGTCAGCCGACCTCGTCGCCCGACGGCAGGGCACCGCACCAGTCGACCGACGTCGCGTCGACGCTCGCCTCGAGTGCGCCGGAGGTCGCGTCGACGATGCTGACGAGCACACTCGACGCCGAGGCCGTCGTCACGGCGAGGAACTGACCGTTCGGCGACGGGCAGACCGCGGAGACGCTCGCGTCGTCCGGCACCCGGACCGGCAGCCGGGAGGCACGGCTCCCCGCCACGCGCACCATCCGTTGCGCGAGGGTGCCGTCCGCCCGCACGTCGCCCACGACCCGGACGTAGCTGTCGTCGCCGAGCGGGGCGATCCGACCGAGGTACGGCGCGTCGGTGCTCCCCGCGGGGGCGGTGATCGGCGTCCGCTCGCCGTCGGTCAGGTCGAGCCGCACGATCCCGGTCCCGGTCTCGACGACGGCCGTGGTGCCGCTGCCGACGAACCCGTGCAGGAACGTGGCGCTGCCGAGCCGGACCGGGTCGTTCCGCCCGCTCATGTCGACCAGCACCAGGTCGTCCGACCCGGTGCGGACCAGGGCGCTCTCGGTGCGGGGCACGTACGCCCACTGCGCCACCGTCATCGGGACGGCGCCCGTCGTCGGTGTGCCGTCCTCGGCGATCGCGGTCGGCAGGTGTGTGCCGGTCATGTCGACGACGTACAGGCCGACGTTCCGCGACTGCCCGGTCGAGGTGTCCGCGTACTCGAAGCCGAACGAGGCCCCGTCGTCGGCGACGTGCAGCGCCGTCACGCGGCCGGACGCCGTGGGGAGCGTCAGCCGCTCGACGGGCGTGGAGCGGTCCTGCACGCCGTCCGCGAGCGGGACGATCTCGACCGTCGAGGTGCCGCCGCCGTCGCCGGACCGGACCACGACGAGCGACCGGCCGAGGCGGGCGTACTCGGTGATGCCACCGGCCTCGAGGACCGTGGTCGCCCCACCGCTGTCGAGGGACCGTCGCACGATCCGGTCCGCCCCCGACCGTCCGGGCACGAGCGCGAGCACGTCGGTGCTGCCGGTCGTGATCGTCGTGCGGAGTTCCGACGTCGCGGGCTGACCGGGTGCCCGGACCCCGGCGACGGCGATCTCGTACGACCGGTCGTAGGCGAGCGGACCGGCGAACTCGACGGCGATCGTGTTGCCGCTCGACGTGACGGTGTGCGGGGCCGACGGTGTCACCGTGACCGCGTCGGCGGACACCCGCTGCAGCGCCTGGTTCGCGGTGAGGATGACGCGTTGGGCGGGCCGCGACACGAGCCCGGACGGGTCGTACGTCACGTCACGCAACCGCGGACCCTGCTGCGAGCCGACGACCGCGGCGACGGCGCCGACGAGGACGAAGACCGTCAGCGAGGCCACGAGTCGGCGGCGGAACCGGTCGCGCGGACGGCGCCGGAGCGGACCGTCGGCGTGCGGGTCAGTACTCATACGGGTCCGTCGGCTGGTCGATCCCGCGGACGGTCGCCGCGCGGATCACGATGCGGGCGTCGGCCGACTGGTCCGGGTTCGCCGCGAGCTTCCCGGTCACGCGGACCCACTGGTCGGCGTCGGGCAGCGCACCGTCGGTGACGACCCCGAGACCGACCGGCTGCGCGTCGACGGCACAGCAGCTGATCACGAAGCGGGTCAGGGTGAAGGAGCCGTCGGCACCGGGCACCACGAAGCCCTCCAGCTCCACGGGCTTGCCGACGAGCGCGCTGGTGTCCGTCGTCTGCCGGATGAGCGCCGCCCAGTCCTTCACGCCGTACTCGGAGGTGTCGACGCCCTCGCTGCCGAGCAGGGCGACGTCCTGCGTGCCCGTCGCGTTCGACAGCGTGGGGGTGTCGACGCTCCGCTGCTGGGCCGTCCGCGCGGACAGGGTCGTCGGCGGGAGGACGAGCATGGCGACCGTGACGCCCACGGTGGCCGCGGCCGCGATGCCGCCGACCACGGCGCGGGTGACGCGCGCCGCTCCGGGGGAACGGCGGCGGACAGCACGGGCGGCGTCGCCGGCACGATCGTAGGCGGTCTGGCCATCGCGCTCGGCGTCGCCGGCCGCGTGGTCGTGCGCCGCGTGCTCGTGCTCGTCGTCGTGCGCGTGCCCGTGCCCGCGCGCGACCGCGACGAGCCCGGCCACCGACGCCGGCACCGCGACCGCTGCCAGCACGATCGTGAACAGGTCGTAGCGCGGGTTGATGTACAGGTCGAGGTGCCCGACGAGCGCGAGCCAGAGCGTGCAGAGCGCGACCGCGAGCACCGACCCGAGCCCGAGGTACGCGGGAGCCTTCTCAGACGAGAACATTCATCACCAACCCGACCGCCGCCGTGAACAGGACGCAGACGACGGCGAGCAGCACCAGGAAGCGTGCCCGGAAGGTCGTCCGGAGCAGGGCGATCATCTTCACGTCGATGATCGGCCCGATGAGCAGGAAGGCCGTGATCGACCCGGGCAGGAACGTCGACGCGAAGGACAGCGCGAAGAAGGCGTCGACGTTCGAGCAGAGCGAGATCGTCATCGCCAGCACCATCATCGCCGCGACCGAGAGCACCGGGTTCGCCCCGATGGACACGAGCGTCGACCGGGGGACGGCGACCTGGATCGCCGCGGCGAGGCCGGCACCGACGAACAGCGCGGGCATCATCGTCGCGGTCTCGCCGCCGAACTGCGCCGCGCTCTCGCGCCAGCGGTCGCGGGTCGGCGGCGCACCGATCGCGGCACGGCAGCGCGCCTCGAACGCGGGCAGCAGGAGCTCCGCGGGGCGGCGGTGCGCAGCGACGATCCAGCCCACGAGGTTCGCGAGCACGAAGCCGCCGACGATCCGGACCACCAGGATCCACCCCGACCAGCCGAACGCCTGCGCCGTGCTGATGATCACGAGCGGGTTGAGGATCGGCGCGGCGACCAGGAAGGTGACCGCCTCGGCGGGGGTGAACCCGCGCATCATGAGGCCCCGGGCGAGCGGCACGTTCCCGCACTCGCACACGGGGAAGAGCATGCCGATCAGGGAGATCACGGCACGACGCGGCACCGCCCGTTCGGGCAGGATCCGCTCGAGCACCCCGGCGGGCACCCACACCTCGACGATGATCGACAGGACGATGCCGAGCACGACGAACGGCAGCGACTCGACGACGACGCTGATCGCCAGCGTCAGGAAGTCCTGCACCACGTCCGGCAGCCCGGCCGTGCCGACGCTCGGGGAGACCACGCGCACGCCGAGCAGCACCACGACGGCACCGAGCACCAGGCCGGGACCGGTGAGCGTTCGGGTGGGGGCGGGGCGAGTGGGAGCGCTCGTCACCGGGACAGGATAGGCGAGCCCGCCCGTGGAGGTGCTGCCGCCGCGCTGCCCGGGCCGGGGTCAGCCGCTCGGCAGGCCCGCCAGGTGCCGGTCGAGCAGCGCGATCGCCCACTCGCCGGACTCCCCCGCGGCGAGCCGCGTGACGTGCACCGCGAGCCCGTCCACGAGCGCGTGCAGCCGGCACGCCTCGTCCGCGCGCTGGTCCTCGGGCACGCCGACGAGCGCGACGATGCGGTCGCACCACCCGCGCATCTCGGCCACGACCCGGTCGAGCGCGGGGCGCAGGGCCGGGTCGGTGAGCGCGGCGTTGCCGAGCGCCAGGTAGACGTCGAGCTCGACCACCCGTTCGTCGTCGAGCGGCAGGAGCTCGAGCAGGATGCGCCGTGCCGTCTCGTCGTCGGGCAGCCCGGTCGGGATCGCGTCGATGCGCTCCCGGGTGCGGTCGAAGACGAGCGTGATGGTGCGCTCGCGCATCGCCGCCTGGGTCGGGAAGACGTAGCGCACGGTGCTCGGCGGCAGGCCGGCCGCGGCCGCGACGCCCCGCACGCTCAGCGCCGCGAGGCCCTCGTGCGCGAGCACGCGGCACGCGGCCTCGGTCACGTCGATCCGGCGCTGCTCGAGGTCCTCACGGGTGGTCACCGACCCATACTCGCACGCTCGTGCGACTCGTGCTACCGTCGGTCCGGCAAGAGTCGCACACCCGTGCGACTCGCGGAAGGGATCGTCGTGGCCTGGGTGGTGCTCGTCCTGTCCGGCGTGCTCGAAGCGGTGTGGGCCACCGCACTGAGCGCGTCCGACGGGTTCAGGAAGGTGGTGCCGACGATCGTGTTCGTCGCCGGCATGGTGCTCAGCATGGTGGGGCTCGCGTTCGCCATGAAGGCGATCCCGGTCGGCACGGCGTACGCCGTCTGGGTCGGCATCGGAGCGTCGCTGACGGTCGTCGTCGCGGTCCTCCGCCGACAGGAGGCCGCGTCGGTCACCCGGATCGCCCTCGTGCTCGGGCTGGTCGCGTGCGTGGTCGGCCTCAAGGTGGTGAGCTGACGTGGCGTGGTTCGTGCTGTTCGTCAGCGCCGTGCTCGAGACCGTCTGGGCGACCGCGCTCGGCGCGAGCGACGGCTTCACGGTGCCGGGCCCGACGGCGCTCTTCGCGGTCACCATCGCCGTGAGCCTGGCCGCGTTCGGCTACGTCCTCAAGCACATCCCGATCAGCACGGCGTACGCGGTCTGGACCGGCACCGGCGCTGCGCTCACCGTCCTCTGGGGCATGGCGACGGGCGCCGAGCCGGTCACGTTCCTGCGCCTGCTGTTCATCGCCGGCATCGTCGGCTGCGTGGTCGGCCTGAAGCTGGTGCCGGCCCGGCCGGCGGCGCCCCGAGACTCATCCCGGCGGACGCCGTCGCGTGACCGGGACGCGCGTTCCGTCCACTGAGGCGAGGCTCGGCATCCCGTCACACGCCGGGACGGACGGGAGGCGCGGTGCCGGCTGGCACCGCGCCTCCCGTCCGTCATCGGTCACGAGGTCAGACGGACGCTCCCGTGAACGCGTCCTCGGCCGCGACGTGGTCGGTGCCCGCGGTCCCCGCGGCGAGCGCGGCCGCCACGCGGTCGGCGTGCGAGGGCGGGTCCGACGGCACGTGGGCCGGGCGACCCTCCTCGTTGATGCGGCGCAGCTCGGGCACGATGTCCTCGGCCAGGACGTCGATCTGCTCGAGCACGGTCTTGAGCGGCAGCCCGGCGTGGTCGATGAGGAACAGCTGGCGCTGGTAGTGCCCGACGTGGTCCTTCATCGCCGCGTACCGGTCGATGACCTGCTGCGGCGACCCGACGGTGAGCGGGGTCTGTGCGGTGAAGTCCTCCATCGACGGGCCGTGGCCGTAGACCGGGGCGTTGTCGAAGTACGGACGGAACTCGTTGATCGCGTCCTGCGAGTTCTTCCGCGCGAAGAACTGTCCACCGAGACCGACGATCGCCTGGTCGGCGGCGCCGTGGCCGTGGTGCTCGAAGCGCTGGCGGTACAGGCCGACCATCTGCTCGGTGTGCTGGATCGGCCAGAAGATGTTGTTGTGGAAGAAGCCGTCGCCGTAGTACGCGGCCTGCTCGGCGATCTCCGGCGTGCGGATCGAGCCGTGCCAGACGAACGGCGCGACGCCGTCGAGCGGACGCGGCGTCGAGGTGAAGCCCTGCAGCGGCGTGCGGAACCGGCCCTGCCAGTCCACGACGTCGTTCTCCCAGAGCTGGCGGATGAGCGCGTAGTTCTCGATCGCGAGGTTCACGCCCTGACGGATGTCCTGACCGAACCACGGGTAGACGGGGCCGGTGTTGCCGCGGCCCATCATCAGGTCCATCCGGCCGTCGCTGATCACCTGGAGCATCGCGTACTCCTCGGCGATGCGCACCGGGTCGTTCGTCGTGACGAGCGTCGTGCTGGTCGAGAGCGTGATCTGCTTCGTGCGTCCCGCCAGGTACCCGAGCATCGTCGTCGGGCTCGAGGCGACGAACGGCGGGTTGTGGTGCTCGCCGGTGGCGAAGACGTCGAGCCCGGCCTGGTCGGCGTGCTCGGCGATCGTCAGGATGTCCCTGACGCGCGTGGTGTCGTCCGGGGTGGCCCCGGTGGTGGGGTCCGTCGTGACGTCGCTGACGGTGAAGATACCGAACTGCATGGTGCCCGCCTCCTGGGTGGCTTGCTGCGCTGCGCTCGGCTCGTCCGCCAGGCGCCCTTTCGATGCGTTTGCATCGACTTGCTCGGTACAACGTAGCGCAGCGACGGGCATTCCCGCCAGTGCAGCGTGCGCCGGTCAGGCCCGAGGCGGGACGGCAGCCGCGTCGGTCTGCGCGGCGTGGTGCAACCCGTCGGCCAGCCAGACGACCGTGACGACCGCCAGCACGCTCGCACTCGAGGCCATCCGCCCGGCCAGCAGCACGGCATCGTGGACGTCGGCGAACTGCGCCACCGCGACGACCAACGCCACCACGCCGACCAGGAACGTGACGCCCGTGGCGAGGAGGAGCACCGCCGTGACCACGCGCCGTGGGCCGCGACGGCCGTCCCGGTCGCCGCGTTCGCCGCGGTCGACCCGCGGCCCGACGGCACGGACGAGTCCGAGCCAGAACAGGGCGATCGCGCAGGCGCCGACGATGTCGCTCACCCGGTGCCACCCGTACACGACCGTCTGGTTCGCCACGAAGACGGCGTACCCCGCGCCGACCAGGGTCACCACCGGACGGAACCGGCGCGGTGTCACGAGGAGCACCGCGAACAGCGCCGCCAGGGCGATCGTGGCGTGCCCGGACGGGAACGAGTTCGGCGTCGTCGACTGGGCGATCTCCGGGCGCTCGGCGATACGCTTGACGAGCGTCGAGGTGGCTGCCGATGCGAGCACCACGACGCCCGCGCCGAGCCCCACCGCGAGCCGGCGTCGGGCGAACGCGACGGCGGCGATCACGACCACCAGCATCAGGATGACCGGCACCGAGATGACGTTGAGCGCAGTGTCCGACCCGAACAGGTCGGACTCCCGGACCCCGCCCAGTGCGGCGTCCTCGACCCGCTGCCCGATCGGCGTCAGCACGGCGGCGGCGTAGACGAGAGGCACGATCACGAACCCCAGAGCTGCCAGCAGCGCCCACCGCAACCGTCGCGAGACACTCGGTCCACGCGACTCGGGTGCCGTGCGTTCGGGCGTGCGGGTCACCGGCGTGGTCCTCCTCGGCGTGGCGATCATCGGTCTCCTCGTCCGACTCGTCCCGCGGGTGCGATTCGGACGGTCGGGGTCCGACACGATACCGTTGGTCCGCCGGTCCGCGCCTGTGAACCAGGGGGCAGGACCCTCCGGAACCGACGGTCGCACCGCCCGTGCACCGCGGGCGGACGCACCGGCGCACGTCGCCGGCCAGACCGGTGCCACCACCCTGTACCAGGAGGAGACCGAAGTGGCCATCAAGGAACCGAGCATCACGGCGTCGCCGAACCGGGCTCTCGCCCTGACGGCGGGATCGCTCCTGGCACTCTGGGGCTTCCTCGGCTTCTTCTTCGCTGCGGACGGCGACCCGGGCTTCTTCAGCCGCGAGGGCGGCATGCTCTGGAACGCCTTCGGCGTGAACCCGGCGCTGTGCCTGTTCTGGGTGCTGCTCGCAGTGGTGCTCCTCATCACCGGTCTCGGCACGACCATCGGTGCGCGCAACGGCAACCGACTCGTCGGTGTCGTGCTCGTGGTCATGGCGGTCTACGGCTTCGCCCTCGGCGGCACCTCGGCCAACGTCTTCGCCCTGACCTTCGCGGACAACCTCTTCCACGCGATCGTCGGTGTCGTGCTGCTCCTCACCGCCGTCGGCGCGGACCGCGAGAACGTCCGTGCGCTCCGGGCGGCCGCGCGCGCCTGACGCACCGGGCCTGACGACGCCCCGTCCACCTCCGGGTGGGCGGGGCGTCGTCGTGTGCGGGCGGGGCGGCTCGGGCGGCGCCGCGCCGGTTCGCGCCGTCCGCGCCGAGCCGGTCCGCACCGGTCCTCGCCGCGCCGGGCGGGCAGGACACGCCGCCCGCTGTTCGTCGGGCGGGCAGGACTCGCCGCCCGGTGTTTGTCGGGCGGGCAGGACTCGCCGCGGGCGGCCGCCGAGGGGGCCAGATCGTGCCCGCTCGCCGAGCGGGCAGGACACGCCGCCCGGTGTTCGCCGAGCGGGCAGGACACGCCGCGGGCGACCGCAGAGCGTGCCGGATCGTGCCCGCTCGCCGGGCGGGCAGGACACGCCACCCGCTGTTCACCGAGCGGGCAGGACACGCCACCCGCTGTTCGTCGGGCGGGCAGGACTCGCCGCGGGTGACCGTCGAGGGTGCCAGATCGTGCCCGCTCGGGGGCGCCGACCGGGCGTGCCGGCAGGCGCCGGCGAGCCGGCGGGCAGCAGGCAGCGCAGGCCCCCGCCGAGAGCGTCAGGCGTCGGTGTCCGGCCGACGCGCGGCCTCGAGCTCGGTCGCCACGACCCGGGGCGCCTCGGACATGAACCGGCGCACGTCCAGGTCCACGATGATGTCCTGTGGGCGGAGCGGACGGGTCAGGTAGAGCCCCTCGAGCGAGGTCAGCCGCGAGAGCGCGACGTACGTCTGCCCGGCGCTGAACACCCGGTTGCCGAGGTCGACCACCGCGCGGTCGTAGGTGGACCCCTGCGACTTGTGGATCGTCACGGCCCAGGCCAGGCGCAGTGGGAACTGCTGGAACTCCCCCACCGTGTCCTTCTTGAGCTCCTTCTTGTCCGGGTCGTAGGAGTACTTGAACTTCTCCCAGACCGACGGCTGGACCTCGAAGGACTCCCCGTCGACGTCGACCCAGACCGTGTCGCGGATCGTCGTGACGATGCCGAGCGTGCCGTTCACCCAACGCTGGTCGGGGTCGTTCCGCAGGAACATCACGTGCGCGCCGGGCTTCAGCTCGAGTGCCTCGTCCGCCGGGAAGTTGCGACCGCCGAAGTCGCCGTTGACGTCCGCCCGCGCGGTCCGCGTCTTGCCGGGCAGCCGGTCGAGCGCCGCCTTGTTGATGCGGGCGACGGTGTCGTTCCGGGTCGCCAGGGTGATCGCGTCGTCCGGCGCGGGCCGTGCACCCGCGGTGTTGAGCTGTCCGGCGACGTCCGCGGTGACGCGGCCGTGGCGCACGGCGGTCAGCATCGCGGCGAAGGCGTCGTCGCGCTGCCGGTGCACCGTCGCGAGCTCGATGATGTTGAGTTCTGCCTCGAGCCACACCTTGGCGTCGAAGAACCACATCGACCGGTAGTGGTCGGTGAAGTACGCGCGCTCGTCGCCGTCCCCCGGCACGGGCGGCAACTGGTACGGGTCACCGAACATCACGACCTGCACGCCGCCGAACGCCTCGAACTGCCGCCCCCGTGCCTTGCGGAGCGAGCGGTCCATGGCGTCGAGCAGGTCCGCGTTGACCATCGAGACCTCGTCGATGACGAGGGTGTCGATCGTGTTCAGGAGCTTGCGGGTCTCCGGGCCCTGCCGGAGCTCGGAATCGGCGATCAGTCCGATCGGCAGCCGGAAGAGCGAGTGGATCGTCTGCCCGCCGACGTTCAGGGCGGCGACGCCGGTCGGGGCGCAGATGACGACCTGCTTCTCGGTGTTCCACGACAGGTGGTTCAGCAGGGTGGACTTGCCGGTACCCGCCCGGCCGGTGATGAAGACGTGGTCGCGGGTGTGCTCGATGTACTCGAAGACGGCCTGCTGCTCGGCGCTGAGCGCGATGCTCACCGCGTCGCCGCCTCGGTCGTCGGTTCCGTGGCCGCCGGACCGCGCTCGGCATCCGCGGGGACGGACCGGTCACCCCGCAGGCGCACGAGGGCGACGACGAGGACCGTCACGACGAGCAGGACGCCCGCGACGACGAGCACGACGCCGGCTCGGGCCTGGTCGTCGAGGGGCGTCGGACCCCACGTCCGTCCGGTCGCACCGAACCAGGACGCCTGCAGCAGCCCCAGCGGCCCCTGCATCGCGATGCCGAGCGAGACCGTCCCGGCGGCCACGACGACCGCGCCGAGGATCCGCACGGACGCGGCGCCCGCGCTCGCGACGCGGGCCCCCGCGGCGACCGGGGTGAGGAGCGTGGGCACGGCGAGCAGCCCGACGAGCAGGAGGGCGACGTCGACCAGCGTGCGCCCCGACGGGTCGCTCACCGACCAGCGGAGCACCTGCGTGGCGTAGAGCCCCCACCAGACGGCGGCGAGCAGCACGAAGGCGGGGAACGGCTGGGCGAGGTACCGGACGACGCCGTTGTCGACGAGCAGGCCCGTCCACTCGCGGACGCCGGTGGAGTCGTCGTCGCGCCGGTGCACCGCTGCCCGGACGAGCTGCACGGGCGCCGCTGCCCACACCAACGCCGGGACGACCAGTCCGAGCAGCACGTGGGCGCCGACGTTCGCCGAGATGAGGAACCGGTCGTACGTGTGCAGCGCGCCCGAGGTCGCCACGACGAGGGACACGAGTGCGATCGCGGCAGCCACCGTCCGGCGGACCGGCCAGGTGTCGCCCCGACGACGGAGTCGCACGACACCCGCCGTGTAGGCGGCCGCGGCGAGCACCGCGGCCATGAGCCAGAACAGGTCGACGTTCCACTGCGTGAGCCACCCCCACGCACCGGGATCCGCGGGCAGCGGGTCGTCGGTCAGGAGCTCGGCCGGGGTCGGGTTCGTGGTCTTGCTCAGGGCCAGCTCGCCCGTCGGCGTCGCCGTGCGTCCGAGCGCCGCCGCGAACCCGCTCGCGACGCCCATGACCGCGAGCTCGACGAGCACGAGGGTCCAGAAGGGACCATGGCGCTCCGGGCTGTCGGTGAGCGAACGGATCGCCCGCCGACGCTGGACGGCACCGAGGATCCCGATGCCGGTGATCGCGGCGACCTTCACGAGCACGAGGACGCCGTAGGGGCTGGTCAGGTTCGACAGCGCCCCGACCCGGATCTGCGCGGAGGCGACGCCCGACACCGCGACGAGCACGAAGCACCCGAGCGCGATGCTCGAGTACCGCGCCACGACGACCGGGAGCCGGTCGCCGGTCAGGACGTTGCGCAGCAGTACGACCATCAACAGGCCGCCGACCCACAGCGCAGCGCCCACCAGGTGGAGCCCGAGCGCGGTGACCGCGGAGTCGTGGCTGGCCGTCCCCGCGGCGTGCCCCTGCTGCGCGAGCGGCACGAGGCCGATCATCGCGATGCCGGCCGTGAGCGCGACCATGCCGCGCCCGCGCACGGCGAAGCAGAGCACCGTCACCGCGGCGGCGACGAGCACGGAGACGAGCCACGCCGTCCCCAGGTCCGTGCCGGTGAGGAACACCCCCATCGACTGACCGAACTGCTCGTCGAGGCTGACGGCCGACCCGGCGACGGACAGGAAGGTGAAGAAGGTGGTGACGGCAGCGGCGACCGTCCAGACCCCGGCCGCGCCGGCGGCCACGTCGATCGCACGGTGCCACTCGCGCCGGCTGCGGGACAGACCGACGACCGTCAGGGCGAGGCCGCCGATCGTGGCGGCGGCGGACAGGTCGACGACGAGTCGGGCGATCGGCAGGCCGAAGCGCACGACGGCCCCCGGGTCCGCGATGAGCGCACGGTCCGCCCCGCCGCCGATCACGAGGGCGACGAGGAGCGAGACGAACCCGACGAGCAGCAGCACGGCGGGGCCGGCGATGCGTGCGATCCGGTCCACCCGACAAGCCTAGGCGCTGCCCGGCCGGCCACGGCACGGCGGTGGGCCGTCCTGTGGGCGGTGATCCGCGCCTCCCGGCTGTGCAGGAGCACCACGGACGGAGGCGGGAACGACGGAAGGGACGGCCGAGGCCGTCCCTTCCGGGTGGTGCTGAGGGGTCTTACTTGACGGCAGCCTTGAGCTTCGAGCCGGCGCTGACCTTGACCGAGTCGCTCGCGGCGATCTCGATGGCGTCACCCGTCTGCGGGTTGCGGCCGGTGCGCGCGGCGCGGTGGGTCTTCTCGAAGGCGATCCAGCCCGGGATGGTGACCTTGGTGCCGTCGGCGACCGACGACGAGACGACGCTGAACAGCGCGTCGACGACGCCGTTGACGGTGGCCTGGCTCTGGCCGGACTCCTGCGCGACGGCAGCGACGAGCTCGGTGCGGTTCAGTGACTTGTCAGCCATGGATGTCCTCCTCGGACTTCTTGCAGTGTCGGTGGGACGTCCGGGACGCCCGCCCGCCCGGAGCGGGTGCCCTGGACGTGGTGGCCCCGCAGGCGAACACGCCGGGCAGAACCGACAGTGAACCTACCAGCCGCTCGGGGTACGGACGACAGACTCGCCCGGATTTCCGGGCTCGTGGAGGGTTCGGAGGGGTCCGAGTGACGGATGTGACGAGCGTGGACCACGCGACGGCCGACCGGGACGACGAACGCCCCGTCCCTCGGAGGGGACGGGGCGTTCGGCCGAGATGGTGCTTACCAGGAGCTCTTCGTGATGCCCGGCAGCTCGCCACGGTGGGCCATGTCACGGAAGCGGACACGGCTGATGCCGTACTCACCGAGGTGGCCACGGGGGCGGCCGTCGATCGCGTCGCGGTTGCGGTAGCGGATCGGCGACGCGTCGCGGGGGAGCTTCTGCAGGCCGACGCGAGCAGCCTCACGCGACTCGTCGGAGCCGTTCGGGTCCACGAGGGCCTTCTTCAGCTCGAGACGACGCTCGGCGTAGCGCGCGATGATCACTGCGCGCTGGTTGTTCTTCGCGATCTTGCTCTTCTTCGCCATGCTTAGCGCTCCTCACGGAAGTCGACGTGCTTGCGGATCACCGGGTCGTACTTCTTGAGCACGAGACGGTCCGGGTTGTTGCGACGGTTCTTCTTGGTCACGTAGGTGAACCCGGTGCCCGCCGTCGAGCGGAGCTTGATGATCGGACGAACGTCCTGACCCTTCTTGGCCATCAGATCTTCTCCCCACGGGCGAGGAGGTCCTTGACGACGGACTCGATGCCGCGTGCGTCGATGACCTTGATGCCCTTTGCACTCAGCGTGAGCGAGACGTTACGACGAAGCGAGGGCACGTAGTACGTCTTCTTCTGCACGTTCGGGTCGAAGCGACGCTTCGTCCGACGGTGCGAGTGCGAGATGTTGTGTCCGAAGCCGGGGGTGG
>Ga0308156_1000565_pt1 | contig 69046 bp, 61 predicted proteins | sample PhyAR2_FD_201041 | JGI IMG/M metagenome (GOLD analysis project Ga0308156, IMG submission 201041) | Phyllosphere microbial communities from UC Gill Tract Community Farm, Albany, California, United States - DLSL A.R2 | ecosystem: Host-associated > Plants > Phyllosphere > Unclassified | place: USA... | reverse complement strand
TATGTTTACAATCCTTCTAACAAACTAACCGAACTACACACAGACGATCAAGTCTACCGTTATCAGTATGATGCCCAAGGACGCTTGATTGAAAAATCTTTACCAAACCAAGTGACAACACGCTATGAATATACACCTGCTTCTCAATTAAGTGCCTTGATCCATCAAAAAGATCAAGAAATCCTAGAAAAATACCAGTATCAGTACGATCCAGCTGGCAACAAACAAGTAATTGAGAAACAACGTCAAGGGTTGACCGAAGACAGTGGACAATACCAGTATCAATATGATGCCTTACAGCGTTTGACTCATGTATCAAAAGACCAAGAAGTCTTACGTCAATATACCTATGATGCGTTTGGCAACCGTACAAGTAAACAAGAATCAACTGGTTCAACAACCTATCAATACAATGCCTTGAATCAGCTAATTAAACAAAATACACCACAAGCAACTAAACAATTTAACTACGATCAACGCGGGAATCTTGTGGAAGAATTGATCAACAATCAAGTTACTAAATCATTTACCTTTGACGAAACAAACATGATGACTCAAGTGACTACTGCATCAGGTGACAAAGCAACCTATCAATATAACGGTTTGAGAAATCGAACAGGCCAAACAATTGAAAAAGCCAATGAACCATTAAAACAGATTCAGTATATTTTGGATTTAACGAAACCCTATAACAATCTTTTAGAACGAAAAGTGAATGAAGACAAAGAACTGTATTTATGGGATAATGAATTGTTGGCAAAGAATGAAGAAGAATACTTCTTGTTAGATGATTTAGGCAGTCCGTTACGTCAGTTAGCGAATACTGGACAAACTATTGAAGAGTATAGCTATGATGAATTTGGACAGAGTCTATTCAATACACCAACTAACCAACCTTTTGGTTTTACTGGGTATCAACAAGATGAAGTTAGTGGAATGAATTATGCGCAAGCGAGATATTATGATCAAAAGCAAGGTCGTTTTGTATCTTGGGATCCAGTTTTAGGTATCCTAACGATACCGGAAAGTATAAATTCTTACTCATACTCAATGAACACCCCTACAAACAAAACAGACAAAAGTGGATTATGGTTTTTGTTAGATGATGCAATTGCTGCAGGTGTTGGAGCAGTGGTCGGAGTAGTTTCTCAAGGAGTAAGTGATGTGGTAGCTGGTGTTGTAACTGGAAATTTTGAATTGTCAAGTGTAGAATCTTATGTTGGAGCAGCCGTTGGCGGTGCTGCTGGAGGTGTTAGCTCTTTATACTTGGGACCTATATTAGGACCTGCAGCAGGTGCTGCTATTGGAGCAGGTACTTCAACTTTAGTAGGAGAAGGCCTAGAAAAACTAACTGGTACTAATGATCGTTCTGTGGGTAAAATCGCTGTAGATACTTTAGTTAGCAGTGGTATTGGCGGTGTTGTAGGTAAATATGTTCCTTCGTGGGATAAAATAGATGATTGGATTTCTGGAGGTAGCGGAGGAAAATCAATTATTGATAAACTTTTAAAAAAAGGAGCAGAGTTTGATAATAGTCTTTTAGAGAATAAACTTTTCCAAAAATTTATGGATGAATTATTTGATGAATTTGGTTTTGGTTTTTTTGCAGGTATGACCGCGAATGAAATGGCAGATAAAATAAAAGAATGGTTTAATGTTACCCCTATTATTAGTGCTTCAGGTTGTTTAGACTAGTTAAGTAAACGGCTTAATTAATGTTTATTTACTTTTCAAGTAAATAAACGAGCAATTCAAGGGAGAAAATGATATGAATAGGTTTTTTTTAATACAAATTTACTCAATAGCTTTACTCTTCATTTTTTTTATTTTTAAATTTGGTCGAAAATTTATTATTGGCGAAAGATTAATTAAATATGAGAAAGCGGCTTCTTCAAAACAAGACTTTATGAAAAAGTATGAAAGAAAATTTGATAGAACTGCAAAAATAGTCATTAGTTTATCTTTAATATTTATGCTATTTTATTTTATCTTCCCTGTAATGTTAGATCTCCCAGTAGTTGTTACTGGGAGATACTCCACTATTATTGGGAAAGCTACGAGTAACGGATCTACAGGTAACAGGGCATTTCCAAAATCAGTAAATATAAAAAATTCAGAAACTGGAGAAACTATACAGCTACACTTTTATTCACCTAAGAACATCAAAATTGGTGATCAGTTAAAAGTAGTATATTTACCTCATTCAAAATATGCTACTTTAATTAAATAAGTTAAAGAAATTGCTAAGATCATATATTTTATTAATGATGAGAAGGGACTAGTATGGATAATTATGAATTAGAACTTCCTAATGCTTTAAAAAAAATGCTAAAAGCAAATATAGCTACAGGAATAGGTTTATTTGTGTTTTTTAGCATATTCAAAGGTGCTACTATTGGTCATTTTTCTTTAGCTCTAATTTTCTTTTTATTTGGTCTTTTAGGATTTATATGGGCAAATAGTTGGCGAGTTTATGTAACAGAAGAAACCATAAAAACTCGATTTATATTTAAAAGAAGTCACCTATTTCTTTTTAACCAAATTGACCGAGGAGAAATAGGTTTACAAAAAGAATTAAGATTATTTTCAAACGGAAAAAAAATTATGACTATTGATCCTAAAGTTGTAAATTACTCTAAATTTATAAAAACTTTGAAAATAAAAAACATACCTATTGAAAAATAATATCTCTTATAGTAAATGATTCAACGAGTATAGGGGTTCTCGATGATTTCTTAATTGGGCCAGCGGGAGCTGCTCTTTCACAATTACTCCTTAAATTAGGAGATATGTTTGGCAAAAATCCACAGTTTGCATCTGCTATGAGCTGTAACTTAGCATAAGGAGGGAACTATGAAAAAAATACTCACTTTTTTACTACTAGGAGGATGCATCCTCAGTTTACAAGGATGCATCAGCTTTGGTAATAGTGAAGAAAATGATACAACTGGAGTTGAACGTGTTACTGAAGGAGATCCAGGGTTAAACGAAGATGAACGCATCAAAGGATACTATTCAACTATCTCAGATGCTATTAAGCATAATACTTTTGCAGACGGAAAACCTATTGATTTTGAATTAGTGAAAACTATAAAAATAATTGAAGACGATGAAAGCTGTGTCTTTTATGGAACATTATTTCAAGCTAATGATAACGGTGAATTCTTTACTGTTATGAGGTTCAGAAAGAAAATAGAGGCTGGGCAGAACAAATATTCAAATCCTTTAGCCTATACACCCTTACCAACTGAATTTATTAACAGTAAATTGCATAAAAAAAGCACTCTAATTGAAGAACAAAAATCATCATTAAATCTCTATAACGATCCCTATGCAATTAAGAGAGTAGACAGTTATCCTAACTTTATCTGGTCTGTAACAGCTAAAAAAGATGTGAAAAAAATTAAAGTAAATGGTCAAAAGCCTACTGAAATCATTCCTTTTAAAATAGGAAAAGATCAGTTGTATTTTTACTACTTTGATGATTTAAAAAATAATGACGAGTTTACTATAACAACTTAATAGATAGAGTAAAAAAGTGTAAATATCAAGAATCGGATACTTACACTTTTTTACTCATATTAATTTTTAACTTCTTCTCTCAAAGAGAAACAGTTATCCAAACTTTATGTTAAAATTAAATAATCTATACATTTAGGCTGATTTTCCACTCTAAATCTTTAAGGTCTATGATTTGACCTATTTTTAGAAACAAGTATAAGGAGGGAACTATGAAAAAAATACTTGCTTTTCTATTATTAGGAGGATGCATCCTCAGTTTACAAGGGTGTATTAGCTTTGGGGATGAGTATAATAATACAACCAAAGTAGAAGGCATCACTGAACAAGATTCAGGTTTTAATGAAGACGAATATATCAATAATTATTATTCAACGATCAGCGAAGCAATCAAACATAACAATTTTGCGGATGGAAAAAAAGCTGATTTTACACTAAAACAAACTATAAAAATTATTGAAGATACTAAAAGCTGTAACTTTTATGGTACTATCATGCAACCTGACGGGGAAGAAATCTTTGTGGTTATGCGATTTAGATTAAAAATAATGGATGGCAAGAAAAATTATTCAAATCCTCTAGCCTATAGTCCATCATATGATTTTATTAATAATACGCTGTACAAAAATAAAAGTGTTGTTGAAGAACAAGAAATGTTTTTACCTATAAATAATGACCCCTACGCTATAAAAAGGGTAGAAAAGTATCCTAATTTCATTTGGTCATTAACAGCTAAAAAAGATGTGAAAAAAATTAAAGTAAATAATCAAAAACCCACTGAAGTCATTCCTTTCAAAATAGGGAAAGATCAGCTATATTTTTATTACTTCGATGATTTAAAAAATAATGGCGAGTTTACTATAACGACTTAATAAATAGAGTAAAAAAATGTACTTATCAATAATCAGATACTTACACTTTTTTGCTTGAATACCCCAAAGAACTAGTTAAAGCGATTCCACACCGTTGCAGCCTACAATTATACAAGTTGTCTAACATACCTACTATGAGCTACAACCTAGCATAAGGAGGGAACTATGAAAAAAATACTCACTTTTTTACTATTAGGATGGTGCATCCTCAGTTTACAAGGATGTATTAACTTTGGTAATAGTGAAGAAAATAATACAACTAAAGTTGAGCATGTTACAGAAGGTGATCCAGAGTTCAACGAAGATGATTACATTAAAGGATACTATCCAACACTTGCAGAAGCTATCAAACATAATACCTTAGCTGATGGGAAGCCTATTGATTTTGAGTTAGTGAAAACCATAAAAATAATTGAAGATGAAGAAAGTTGTATTTTTTATGGAACATTATTTCAAGCTGATGATGGTGGTGAATTTTTCGCTGATATGAGATTTAAAACCCAAGAAAAGGATGGAAAGAAGACATATTCAAACCCATTATCTTATGGACCAACGCCAGTTGAATTCATAGATAACAAAGTGTACAAACATAAAAATATTATAGAAGAACAAGATTCATTTTTATCATTGTACAGCAATTCTTATACTACAAAAACAATGAAAAATCATCCTAATTTTGCATGGTCTCTATCCACTAAAAAAGAAGTGGACAAAATTAAAGTGAACAATCAAAAACCTACTGAAATCATTCCTTTCAAAATAGGAAAAAAACAGCTATATTTTTACTACTTCAATGATTTAAAAAATAATGATAAGAATGATGAATTCGTTATAACCACTGAGTAATAGATTCCAAAAACAGTAGAAGCAACTTAATGGTATGCTTCCACTGTTTTTTTACTTTACTTCAACCGAATTATCTCAGATATATCACTAATATCCAATGCCTCCGCTATCCTCTCGATATGCGGTAAATATACTTTTTCCCTTTTATTATTAGCCAATTTATTAACAATTGAAGGCTCAATATCAGATAAACGTGCAAGTTCTCTTAATGATATACCTCTATCTTTAACCAATTGCTTCAAACGTATTTCCACTTTTCTTTCCATAACATTTCCTCCATTCATTTGTTGCTCATACGAACATCATATAGTATAATAAAAAAAGAAGTGGTGTTCTTAAAAGCATCACTTTAAAAAAGGAGGAGCATTATGGAAATTAAAAAGCTAGAGACCAAAAATAATCAACCTATTAAAATGATAAGCCATCAGGAAATTTACTCTCTACATGACATGTTGGAACAACTTAATTCATGGCAAGCTGCACTAAAGTTACTGAACGACTTTTTCAGTGACAAAAAACGACCCGTGAACAAGAAGAAAATCGCTAGCGATTATTACGCTTGTTCCAAAATATTCTCTGCTTTTCAATCTGATTTTTCACAGACCATTCCTAAAATGGAAAATCAAATTGAGACATTGCGCAGAAAAGAAAAACTTTAATTACTTAATACCTGTCAGAGTCAGAAATTACTTTTTAAGTAACTTCTGACTTTTTCTCTCGAAAGAAAATATACGTTCACTCTTTATGTTAAAATTAAATAGAATTTGGGTTCGAAGTAATTTGATTCTAATGTAACTGTGGAGGGTAATAATGAAAAAAAGAATTTTACTATTTGGTGGGCTATTAATGTTAACTGCCTGTCAAAACAATAAAGGGACTACAGATTCCACATGGGATAGTGTTGCAGCAAAATATCAAACTAATGAGAGTCCTATGGACACAAAACGTAAAACCATTGATTTACAAGAGTATAAATTTTTTATTCCTAGCAATTACGATAACGATGCTATTGAAGATGCAAAAAATATGGAAAAAAACCTATTTATTCAGAAAGAAATTGACGTACAGGACTTACCGTTATCAACGATTCTATTTGGCGGAAAATATGACAAAAATAACAATATTTTTATTACATTAATGTATTTAGTTAATAATACTGAAAAAGAGATAAAAGATATATCTTTTGTTTATAATATTGATTTAACAGCTATACAAGGCAATAATGAGGGGGAGTTTCAGTACAATTATAGCAGAGTTAATAGTGAAACTATCCCACCTAAATCGATCATTCCTATTTTCTTAGGGACAAAAGATGTCAGTTTAAAATCAGAAAAAGATTTTTATGAAGGCGAAGATTTAAGTAAAATAGAAGTTAATAATATTATAATTAGTTATAAAGATGAAATTGAAGAATCTAATAAGTAACTGTTCGACATTACTTTCGAATACAAAAACTTACTGACAAAGCTTGGAATAGTTTATGTAAATCATTTACTTGGTAAATATTAATGATGGAGAATATTATATGACTACAAAAAAATTAAAATTTAACGCTATAGAAGAAATAGCTACCAAAGATTTTGCTTTAGAATGTTGTGAAATGAGTGAAAAATTCAGTTTTCTCAGAAGATTTCTTGTGGGAGGATTTTTCTCTATATTACTATTGATGTTAGGCTTCTTCTCTCAATACGCCATTACACATTTTCACTCTGCTACCATTACCTTAGATTCTACAAATGAGTACCAGTATTTTGTTGCTCCCATGTCAATAGTTTTTATAGTTTCTAGTATACTTTTTTTCACTTTGACTTTCGGTGGTACCATTTATAGAAGAAAACGAAATATAAAGCTATCTCTGTTCAGTGCAAAGTGGCTAATGGCAATAACTATATTTTTATATGCTTTATCCTTTATTGTTAGTCAACTTCTTATCAGTGTCAAAATTTTACGTTACTTTTATTCTGCATTGTTCATTATAAGTATTTTTCTAATCATTTTTAATACAAAAAAAAATATTCATGAACTGCTATATGGAGAAAAGAAAGAATACGGTTTTATATCAAAAAATTGGAACAAAATTCGAGAGTTAATCGGGATTCTTTTTTCAATAACTATGATATACAGTGTACTTTTTCAAAATAATAGTACTTTGAAACAAAATTTCTATTTGATTCTACTATGGTTTTTTCCGATACTTATTATTGTAGCTGGATTTTTTTGGACGAGTATCTATAAATCTTATGTAAAGCTATTCTACCTAAACTACTTTTCAGAAGACTTCAGAAAAAAATTTGGTGTAGAAAAAAAATTATGGTACGGCTCTAAATCTAAGGAATACAAAGAGGAACAAAGAAAAAATAGCAATGTCTTTCTCGACACCTAAACTAAACCAACACAATCAAAAGGAGCAACATGAACTCAAATCACACACATAAAACACACACACACTTTACCAAAGTAACCATTCTTAAAACAATCCTGTTTCTCACCACCCTCTTCCTCTTCATTCTCTCCACCCCGCAAACCAGCTCAGCCGAAAGCTTCTTCGTCGACGATCAAGCTGGTCTATTAAGCGACGAAACAAAACAAGCGATCATCCAAGCAAACGAATCAGATTTCAAACAACTAACTGGTCATCCACAATTTGTTCTAAAGACCATCAAAAAATTACCCAAAAATGAAACAATCGAAACCTATGCAGATGAAACCTTTCAAACGTTAGGAATCGGCAATAATGACCTGAATAACGGCTTTTTATTTGTCATTGCAGTATCTGATCGGAAATATCGTTTAGAAGTTGGATATGGTGTAGAAGACGTGATTACAGATAGTATGAAACGTGACATTGTCCCCACAAGTGTGGAACATTTATTTCGCGAAGAAAAGTATGATCAAGGTTTGACTATCATCAGTCATAATATCATTTCTATTGTTAATGAACGTTATGGCAATTACGAAGCAGCGAAAAAGGAAGTTCAGGATTTAGAACAAGCAAGTAATTCTTATAATGAAGAACACTATCACTACACAGAACCAGAAAAGAGTTTTTTTGACTATGTTGAAATTGTTCTAAGTTTTATTATGACTAATTTTATTGCTCTATTGCTCAGTGCTGTAGGAATTATTATAAGCTACTTCTATTTTAGAAGCTTTTTAGTGAAACGCCTTTTAAAACTGTCTCTGTTTGATTCGATTCAAGAATTAAAAGTAAAGAAATTGGGAAAAGTTGATTTAAGTGAAAAAACACTGATTTCTCAGATTGAATCGGCACCTATTTGGATATTAATTCTCTCAAATTTTGCTAAATATCAATACTTACAACGCTATCTGGCAAAAATTTTATTTACAAGCGACATAATAAACTACGCAATTGAGATAGGAAAATATCGAACCCATCACTTAATTACTGCGAATAAAATGATTTACTATAAACTCTGTCTGGACATCAGCCAACGATACTATGAAGAATATTCTCAGCATCTAATTGCTTTTCTAACAGAGCCGCAGAAAATCGAGCAGGCAACAAAACAATTACGCTTGCAACTTAAAAAATCAGATAATGACTACTTAGAAATTTTGCAAACGATCGTTCAAGCAAGAGTTACATTCATTCAAACAAGAAAGATTGTACAAGTATACGTAAAAGCACATGTATCAAAGTCCTTTTACACAAAACAAAAAGAAAAATTACTCGTTTTACTTGTTTCATATCATCTGCTAAAAGGGAAAGATACTAGTAAAGAAGATTTTTTAAAAGAAGCTGGTAACTTTGAACAAGAATTACCTAAAGCTTTTAAAAAAGGAGAACGAGATTTCAAAAAAATTGAGTCAACTTATTATCCAAAAGCAATCCGTGATCTTGATAAATGTTTATTTTTAGGAGAAATACCAGGAATCAATTTTGCTGACTATCAGACATTGCAGCATTTTAGTACCTCAAGTTATCGAAGTAGCAATTCTGGTGGTTCTTCCAGTAGTGGCGGAGGAGGAAGTTCCGGTGGAGGTGGATCATCTGGCGGTGGTGGTTTTTCTGGTGGCTGGTAACTTCAAAAAGAGTGGACAATACTCAGATTTTTTCTGACCATTGTCTCCTCTTTTTTATTCTCTAACGATATTCCCGTTCATGCTTCAACAACCACTTCTTCCGCTCCAAACCACCGCCGTAACCACCTAGACTACCATCTGTCTGAATCACGCGATGACAGGGAATAATAATCGCTAACTGATTAGCACCATTCGCATTCCCCACTGCCCGCATCCCTTTTGGGTTACCGATCCTAGCTGCCAATTCTTTATACGAAGACGTTTTACCACGCTCAATTTCTGTCAATGCTTGCCATACACTCTTTTGAAAATCTGAACCTAAACATAGATAGGGTGTTTGAAATTCATCCAGCTTCTTTTCAAAATACAGATCCAATTCTGCTTTGATCTGTTCATTGATTTTGGTCTTACCTGGGACGATGGAAGCATTCAGTCGATTGCGTAGGCGTTCAATTTCTCGTTCCAAGCCACGGCGGTCCACAAACTCCAATAAATACAGATAGTCATCATCTGCAATGCTCATCATTGGACCTAAAATCGTATCGATCCAATCGGCTGATAATACTTTGATGTCTTTCGATTGTTTTGGATTTCTACCCATGATTTTTGAAAAGGCATCGTAAAAACCGCTTGGCGAATCATAGCCGACATCTAACTGCGTATCAATTCGTTTCTCCCCATTTTTGATTGATTTCAAGGCCATTCCCATCCTTCTTGAGCGTGCATATTGAACAAACGTCATGCCATACACTTTTTTAAATTGTCTTCTAGCAGTCATTGAGTGGATGCCCAACTCTGCGAAATCTTGGTCTTTCCAACGTTTTTCTGGATTTTCTTCGACTAGTTCCACCATTTGCTGCACTAAAGGCGGGATTTCTCTTGGATAAGATAGTGGTTTACAGCGTTTACAAGGACGATAACCTGATAAAAGTGCCTCTTCGGCGGTTTCGTAAAATGTACAATTTTCATACTTCGGTTTTCTTGCAGGACATGTTGCGTGGCAAAAGACACCAGTGGAACTGATCCCAACAAAGAAAATACCGTCATATGTTGAATCTTTTGCCAGCAAGGCTTGGTAGTAATGCTTTTTTTCTTTTTCGCTGATCATTGGGCATTCCCCTTTCTACTGTATTCTAAATAATTCAATCTGATCTTGCTCCTCGTATTGAGCTAAATCGGCCAGTAACGATGTGTAAAATGTAGTTAAATCGTCTGTTTCATATTCATTATAAAGCATATAGATTGAAGGTCCAAAGCTGATTCTTGAAATTCCTGTATCTAAATAATCTGCAATAGAATCGTTTTGGATATCTAGCATAATATTGATCGGTAACGTAGTTGCTGCTGCTATTTGCTTAAGATGTTCTTGGTTTTTTAACCCTGGAATAAAAATACCATCGATTCCAGTTTTTTCATACGCTTTGATTCGTGCGATCGTTTGATTTAAGACTTGTTCATTTTGGTTGTTTGCAGCAATATCGCCACTAAAATAGGTATCTGTTCTTACGTTGATAAAAAGGTCTTTTTTCATTGTCTTACATTGTTGCTTGATGGCTAGTAGCCGCTCACGTTGTTCTGCTATGGAATACAGGGTTTCTGTATTTGGTTTCTTATCTTCAATATTGATCCCGATGACGCCAATGTTGATGAGAGCTTCAATATTCTTTGCCAGCTCTAGTCCATTTGTGGCATATCCTGATTCAATATCTGCAGTAATGTAATTGTTTTGGGTATCCATTTGTCTTAGGTAGCCTAGTAGTTCATCAAACGGCATATTTTCACCATCTTGATAGCCGTAATGATCTGACATTGCGTAACTACCTGTTGGGATTAAATTGATAGTTTGGGTTGTCAGCTCATTGGCACTGGCTACGTCCCAAATATTTAGTAAAATTAGTGGTTTCTTTTGTTGATGGGCATTTCTGAAATGGGTTGTTTTGGTTTCGTTCATTGATCATCAGTCCCTTCGTTTTGTAGCTTTAGTGTACTGCTGATCGATAGATGGTTCTTTCGAAAAATGAACATCAATTTTTTTATTTTGATTTAGGGTTTGGTAAGTGGTGACTTCTCTCTTCATAGATCTTGTATTGTTCACCATCCATTCTGGAGGAGCCCGGATTGTTAATACAAGAGATTTATCATGAGCCGCACTATCTGATTTACTTTTTCTTGATTTAGGCTTTGGTGATTCTCTAGTAAGGACACTTCGCTCACTTTGTTCGCCAAGTATTGTTCATCATCTGCTCTGGCAAAGCCAGTCGCAGTGATTCACAACAAATAACCCACTCTTTGGGGAAGAGTGGGTAAAAGGAGTTAAAAAATGAAAAAGTGTTTTGTTAGGGTTGTTTGTTTGGTATGAATTTATAATAACCTGAAAGTGTGACTATTTTGTGTCGAAAGATTGGTTTCTTTATTATGATTGTTTGTCGAAAACCTGAAGTTTTTACTTAATTTACTATAGGTTCTAATAATCAGATTATTGATTCTAATACTGATTTCCTACATTAAATATAAAAATTATTATTTACCAAAGAAAAATTTTTATACACTTTAAGATTAAAATAGTTTATAATTAGGTGTCAAATAAAATTAAAGGAGAACTATATGAAGAAAATTATTATCGCTACAAGTGCTATTCTAGGATTAAGTTTTGGGATTTTTATTCTTCCCAATATCACTGGAATAGGAACAGTTAATGCCGAAGCATCATCTGTTGTCACAGCATCCGCCTTCAAAAATCATAGTGAACATATTATCACTGATCCTGTTGGAGTAGGTGGGAAAAAGAGCCTATTTGTATCAGGTGAGGTAAAGAGAGACTCTAATATTTATTGGGTTCAACTTTGGGTAAATGATGTGTTGGTCGGGACAGAAAGAGTCATTGAAGATGTTCCAAACGAGGAAAATTACTTTTTTGAATTGGATATCAACAACAGCATCCATTCAACAGAAGATAAAGTAAAGGTTATTGGTTTGGATAGAGATAAAAAAGTGAGCATTGAAGAATCAGAAGTCTTTCTTCAAGCTAGCGAATGGATTTTGACTCCTGACGAATTTACATTTAAAAAGGATTCTGTTGTCACTGGTATCGCTGATTGGGAAATCACTGACGTAAAACTTGCTGTTAATGCCAATGTTATTGATGAAAAAGAAGTACCTCATACTAGCTTATTTTCGCTAGATGAAAATGGAGAAATCCAGTTTCTTCGGGATTATGTTGAAGTACTAGGATTTGATGTGGACGGTGAGCTAGTTCAAAAAGCAAAAGTTGCAGTCAATCCAATCAAATTAGCAATGAATCTAAATGACTTCTCACTTGGAGAACGAAATGTTACTGGTATTGTTAGCGGTGGCGGAGCCAGTCAGGTTCGTTTATATGTAAATAACAAGCGACAACAAACAACTGCTATTAAAGCGGACGGTTCTTTCAATTTGATTGCTAGGGCAATTACGAGCATTGATGATAAAGCTGTCGTTGCTGTTTTAAATGCCGATGGTGTAGAAATTGGACGATTTAATGTGGTCATCAATGAAAGTGGTCAATCGCGACCTTTCATTGGTCAATATTCAGACGGCTTGTCAACAACTCCAGGCGGGAATGTGGGATTTCAAACATCATTCCGAAATTATGGTTTTGAAAATGAATACGATATGGGAACTCAAACGATTCCAACTGCTAAATGGTTAAAACCAGAATTCTATTTCTATTATCAAAAAGACATGGAAATTGCAGCCTTCACAATGGGGCTTGATCCTATTACTCCAATAAGCGACCTTGATCCTAGTAAAGTTGTTGTTAGTGATCTTGAAAACCGTATTTTTAACGGTACTGAGTATAAAGGATTAAAACTTTCTTTTCAATATGACTTCCAAATTAGAAGTGCTTTTGGCGAAACATTCTTAAGCGCTTGGTTAAAAACTCCAGAACAAAAAACACACGATTTGTCTGTCATTGCATTTGGAAGTTCTAACTCAAATGCTACTAACTATAAACCAATCGTTCATGCAGGAAAAGATACAAATAATTTAACACAGACGGGTAATCCAAATAAACAAATTTTTGAATATAAAAAAACAAGTTACACTGTAAGTTATTAAATAATGAAACATTAATTAAATTTACAACTGTTCGCCAAGTATTGTTCATCATCCATTCTAGCGAAGCCAGTCATGGTAATTCACAATAAATAACCCACTTTTCGGGGAAGAGTGGGTTATTTGAATTGTTTGTCGGGAATCTGAAGTTTTAGTTTAACCTACATAAAGGACTAACAATTAGAAGGCTATGCTCTTTTTAATCCTTCTCTCAATCCAAAAATAATGAAAAACTGATATAGCTCGTCACATCCTTTACTTTAAGAAGCTTACTAAATATATTTCACAAGCTATATAAAATTGTTATTTAAAATTTAAATACAAATCATATAGCATTTTTTTCTCTTTCCCTTATTTTTCTAAAAGCCTTCCAACATAACTAGTCATATTTCCTGAACTTTATACAAAAATCAAAATAATCTTCTTCAAAGATAAAAATACTCTACCACCAAGCTATTTAACACTTTTTTATACAAAAACCATCAAATAATGATTAATTTTCCATTCTTATCCACTCTTTAATTATCAAAAAATTGCAATCATAATGAAAAAAATGATAAACGTTTCACTTAACCCTATTGTATAATTACATTTATGTAAATATAAATTTCATTAAGATTTTATATTTTTACTATATGAACATTAATACAAAAAAAGGAAGGTAAGTGTGGTTTTAATGAATGACTCATGGAGAAAAGGTTCATTTAAATTTATGTTGTTTTCAAGTGTGGTTCTCATAGGTTCTGGTAGTCCTATGCACGCATTGGCAGCAACAGTAGGACAGAAGCAATCTGTTCAAACAACGTTGGAAAAAGATTATAAGAGTATATTAGAAGAATACACCACAGCGAAAAAGGAATACGAAGATACAAAAAAAGAGTATGATACTGCCTTAAATGACTACAATACCTCTAAAAGCAAAGCTGATAAAACTTATGAAACAGCTGATCAACTTAAAACGACTTTAGATGGATTAAAAGAAACGTACAAAAAACAGTTAGCGATTTTCGAAGAAGCGACAACGACTTATAACGCACATAAAGCTACATATGAAACAAATAAGTCTAGCTACGAAGCACATATTGATACTTACAACGAAGCAAAAGCTGCCTATGAAGTAGAACAAAAACGTTATCAAGACACGGAAACAACTTTTCTCGGTATGCAAACAAACTATTTAAATGCCCAAGCTGAATACGAGGCATTGAACAAAGATGCTGAAGAAAAAAGAACAATCTACGAAAATTTAAGAGTGGAATACGAAGCAAAACGAAAAATTTACGAGGATGCTGCAACAGCATATAGAACCATTCAAACAGCGTACAATGAGGCAAAAAATAAGTACAACACGCAACTATCAGACTATAATTCACAAAAACTTTCTTATGAAGCGCTACTTAACAACTACACTATTAAAAAAACAGCGTATGATACTAAAGCGACAGAATTCAACGTAGCGACAGAGACATACAACACCTTAAAAACAGAACTTGAAACAGCAAAAACCAGCTATATCGAAGTAAAAACTGACTATGATAAAGCACTTGAGGAATATAACGTACTGCTAACTGAATATAATGATGCAAAAACAACTTATATAGCGGATAAAGCAACTTATGAAAAACGTTTATCAGATTTAACGGTAACCATAAGTGATTATGAACGAAAACTTACTGAATATAATAAAATTAAAGATGAATATAACACAACAAAACAAGCGTACGAAGAAGCAAAAACAACTTACGAAACTTTATCTAGTCAACTTAAAGAATTAGCAACGCAATATGAAACAGAACGTACGACCTACGAAACCGAAAAGACAGCCTTTGATCAAAAAACCAAAACATATGACACTGCGAAAACAACCTATGATCAACAAAAAGCTGCCTATGATGCTAAATTAACTGCTTATGAAACTGATTTAGCTACCTATAATGAAAAAAGAGCAGCCGCTGAAGCTATTCTAAAACAGTATGAAGAAGGCACAGTGGAATATTCAACAGCTTTAGCAGCCTATAATGAAAATAATGCTCGTTATAACGAAGTGGACAAAGAATATCAACAAGTAAAAGAACAAGCTGAACAACTCACGACAAAGTTCAAAGACGTTCAAACAGCTTATGACACTGCAACAGCTGATTATCAAAAAATTGCCGCTTCCTATCAGTCTATCAAGCAACAATATGATACTCTTAAAGCACAATGTGAGCAAGCGAATACTGATTACCAAAAATTGGAAAAAGACTACCAAACAATCAGCACGAACTATACACAAGTAATCAGTGTCTATGAAGAAACAGAATCTGCCTATCAAGCAGCAGTCACAGAGTCTGCTGAAGTAAAACGCCAATATGACCTGTTAAAAGAAACTTATGACGCCATATCTGTTAAATTTATAAACGGATCAGACGCTTTTGACATCATAGAAGCGCACTATAATGAGGCGAGCAAAACATATGATGCTGCTAATAAAAAATACGAACTAGCACGCGCTGAATATGACCGTCTTTTACCAGAATATCAAACACTAGCAGAGGAATTAACTACACTAAAATCAGAGTTGGCTTCAGCTAAAATAGCTTTTACCAAACTAGGAGAAACATTAGAAACAACTACAAAACAATACACCGCCTTAGAAAGGCAATATACTAAAACAAAAGAAACTTATGATATAGTAACAAAACAATTTGCTGCTTTAGATAAAGAGTACCTTTTAGCTGAAACAGCATATACCACAGCAGCAACTGCCATTTCTAAAGCGAAAGACACATTTGAACTTCGCGAGAAAGAATATACGGATTTAGCTGCATATTATATTGGTCTGAAAACGCAATATGATGAAACCCTGAAAACCTATAATGCAACGCGAATCAAATTGGGTGAAGTGAAAGATGAGCAAACAGCTCACGAAAAAGAATTCGCCGCTGTTTCAAAAGAGTACACAGAATTAGAAACTTCCTTTAAAAAGCTTCATGAACAGTATAAAGGCGTTAATACAGCCTACGGTACTGCAAATGATGCGTGGGAAGCTGCTGATAAGGACTACCAACTAGCTAACGGAAAATTAAAAACTCTTACTATCAATTACGATAAAGCTCTTACACTCTATACAAATCTCAAAACTAAATATGACCTTGCAAAAGAAAGTTTCACTACAGCTGCAAAACCATATGAGGATGCACTTGCTGCTTACGAGAAGGCAGTTGTTGCTGAAAGTGAGATCAATGCTGCTATTACTGGAATGAATAACGTTCTTGATGACTTTCCAGCTGATAAAATAACGCAAGAAAATCTTGATAATCTTCCTGCTGACTTAGCATTGTGGCAAACTAAATACGAAACAGCTAAATTAGCTTTAACTAAAGTACTAAATGAATCGTGGCCAGTTATTATGGACTATCAAGATAAAAATGATAGTTACAATGCTAGTTCTATTAAACCAGAAATTACCCAAGACCTTATTTATGGACCAGAAGATTTTCAGTCTAAATTAGTAAATTTCATTGCTGAGGCTGAACATGTGATGGAGGATAATATTAATAGTGCTAAAGTGTATCAGCAATACTATCAATCATACAAAACTTATTCTGATGCTTTCGATTTATACACTAAAGGATGGAGTGTAGGCAACGCTGGAGATCCTGACGAAGAATTGGATTCTTGGATCGAAATTATTAACACTGCTGGAACCTTAGATTTTACTCCTATAGGCTATCCAACAGAACGCTTACAATCATTAAATACATCGGAAGAATGGGATAAATTTGTCTCAACTTATGAGTCAATTGCAGGTGGAGCAATTGAGAAACTTACGAATTATTCTGATTATCTAATAAGCGTTTCTGATAAATGGACAGTAGCTAATTCAACCATGGCTGCTGCAATTGAAGAATTCAATTTAGCAACGGGCAACAATGTTAAACCACCCGTAAACTTAGATAGAATTCCAACTTCAATCACTACAAGTCTCAACGTTGCAACTGGAGCTTATCAAACAAGCTTAGATGCTTTTTATGCAGATCCTTATATTGAAGATGTTGGTCTTTCTCTCTATGACTGGATAAAAATGGGGGGTGGAAGTTCAATAATCACTTGGCGAATGAGTACACAATCCGCGCTTGGAAAGGTTAACCTTCCACCTATTGATCTAAAAACAATCCAAACTGAATTAGATTCGCTAATACTCAAAAAAATCAATGCTCCAGAAATTCCAACAGTACCAGATATGCCTGAAATCCCGACAAAGCCAGTAGGAATTAACACACCTAAAAAAGTCGAAAATGTAACAGAACCAACCAATCCAGCGCTTGTGCCTGCTGCGGCTTCAACAAAAATAATTGAAAATATCACAGGAATCAACTTACCTACTTTAACAGATAAACATGCATCTACTCCTCCTAGTTCACTTGTAGAACCAGGTACTTCAGAAGATGTAACTGATGTGGAATTAGATAGCGAAGAAGCTGAAGAAAGTATTCAACCTGATGCTCCTGTTGAACTAGAAGATTTGGAAGATGTTACAGATGTCGATCCTTTAGAGAAACCTGAAGAATTAGAAGAAGCTCCTATTGTTGAAGCGCCAGTTATTCCAGAAGTTATCGCACCAGAAACCGTTGACCCAGTAACACCGCCAGTAGAACAGCCAATCGAACTTACTGCACCAACGGAACCTAATGCACTAGAAGCTCCTATCGCAGCCAATCTAGCCGAGGCGCCAGTAGCTTTAACTGATCCTAAGAAGAAGGAAGAATCTACAGGAAACACTGTGGCAACAAGTACTAAACGCAACACAGTCTCTGATCCTTCAACTAAACTATTACCAAATACTCGTTCTGAAAGAAGACTACCGAATACAGGAACAGAATCTTCTCTAATGGAACAAGGAATGGGTGCCTTTATGGCAGGTGCCGCTGGATCTCTTCTTTTCTGGAAGAGAAGAAAAGGAAAACACAGTAAATAGAATTTAGTTTTCTAAATGGCACTATGATTACAAAAAGAAGCTACGCATGCAAAATTATTTTTGCACGTGTAGCTTCTTTTAAGTACCGTTTTTTATTTTAATTGGATGACAATTCGAATTATAAGCGATTTATTTGGTTGTGTTGGTTTTGCTTCTATTGTTTTTTATATTAAGACTTTGGTGATTCTCTAGTAAGGAGACTTCGCTCACTTTGTTCGCCAAGTATTGTTCATCATCTACTCTGGCGAAGCCAGTCGTAGTGATTCACAACAAATAACCCACTCTTTGGGGAAGAGTGGGAAAAGGAGTTAAAAAATGAAAAAGTGTTTTGTTAGGGTTGTTTGTTTGGTATGAATTTATAATAACCCGAAATTGTGACTTTTTTGTGTTGGAAAAGTGGCTTCTTTATTACAATTGTTTGGTGAAAATCTGAATTTCTTTTCGTTTTCTATAAGTTGCCAATTAGTTGGTTGTTCTTAATAATGCTTGTGTAGTGCATCGGAAGGAACCGCCAAATATTCTTGAGACTTCATAATCTAATGTTTCGACCTTCACTCCATATTTTTCTAATGCTATGATCAATCTTGTAAATGATTGATCCGTAATATAAACAGAATCATTGAGTGGTAGTCCATTTGTCATGAGTAATGATGCTTCTTTTAAGGAAACATTGATTTTATCCCAGTTTGTTAATTCTTGAGGCACTCCATCTAAAAAGGCTTCTTCACAGCATATCATCAAGCCATCTTTCACCATACTCATGGCACAATCTAAATGTAAAATATCCGGATGCAACCGCACAGGTACAACATTATATCCCCAGTGCGCTAAAAATGATTTCAGCCAGTGGATTCCATTTAAATTACTTGCCAAACCTGAATGACCGACAAATATGGTTTTACCATAAACTAACACATCGCCACCTTCTAAAAATGGTCCTGCTTCACTTTTTGATCCTTGTGAAATATCCGGTTGTGGTGCTGCTACATAAATAGCCTCTGGGTGTCTTGATTCCTCAATTAAAATATCCCGAATCGGCAAAATTTCCAAGCGGCGATGGGCAAATCTCAAATTTCCTTCAATGACGAAATGACCAATGGTAAAGAATGGATCTCTTGAAAAGAAATTAGCATAACCGCACCTACTCTGTTTTCCTAACTCTTTTTCATAAGCTGTTAGCATTCTTGGCCTGATCACTTCTACGCCATATGAAGTTAATAATTGAGTCATTTGTACTTTTTCATTTTCCCATTTTTCTTGCATTTCTGGGTAAAGATCGGCTATATCACCAACTTTATGATCAAAAAGGTTGAGGTTTTTTTCGGATAAAAAACTTGTGTCTAACTCATTTTCCTCTTCAGGTAAACAAAATTGAGATTGTGCTAAAACAACTCTTTTTAACGGAGCAAATTCACTCTCTACAAAGTTTTTTGTCATTCATCATCACTCCATCTATCCTTACTTTTCCACCATTATAGCAAGATTTCCTTATTTTTTATAGATAAGACCTTTTCTAAATGTGTCGTCTCTCATTTGATTAATTGAAAAAACCAGTTCCCCATGTTGTATCTGTTCGACTGTCATCCGGTCCCACGGCTACATAACGCCGTGCACCACCATGGCTGATATAACTGATCCAAACATAGCCATTGCTATGAATATAATGATCATAATAAATCATCATACCAGGTAGATAGTAATCAAGTGCGGGACTGATCGCATCGTCTGGATTAGTATCTTGACTGACTGCTAATTTTCTGTCTGGATAAAAAGTTCCTGTCATTGAAATTAAACCGACCAGTTGTTCTTGCGGCACGGGCTTAGGCGTTGAAGGTGTCGGCTGTGGTCTGCTTTCATTTCTTCCATAACGATAAATCGTCATCGCAGGACAACCGTTTAATCCCCAAATCGTATCATGGTTATTGATCGTGATGCCATTATAGCCATAATTGCAGTGAATGATGTTATCTTGATCATCTATAAAAATCCCTGTATGACCAGCAGCTCCTCCTGATGCTCCACGATTTCCCCAAATAAAAATATCTCCTGTTTTAGCTGGATAATTTCCGGTTTCATCTGCTTGTATCTTAGTCCAGCCAGCATTTTCTAAATGTGAGAAAAGAGTATCTGTATTGCCCATCATACCAGTATTTAAGAAACCTCCGTGGATCAAAGCGAGATAAACAGCGCTAGAACAATCATAGCTGTTTGGTCCTAACCTTGCATTCATCGAGTAAGTGACTTTTCCTTTTCGATCCGTCATCCATTGAATCATTTTTTCTATATTTTTCATTTTTTTCACTCCTTATTTTCTGTGCGTATAACTCATAAAATTGTTTTTGCAATTTCTTGAACGTTTTGAAGAAGTTGTTCATCTTCCATCCAATTTTCAGCTTGAATCCACTGGTAAATCAATTTCATCTTTTCTGGAGTTTCAGGATCTTTAGTGACTGCTTGGTCGGACTCCATCAGTTCATAGACAAAGGTGTTGATAATCTCTACATCCAGTTTCGTTTGCATTTGAAGAATATATGTTAATGGCGGATTCCAGCGTTGGCTGGCAGCTAATTTAGCTTTTCCTCCAACTAAATCCGACCAATTTAATTCTTTTTTTATTCTTATTTCATCGATTACTTGCCAGAAATCTTCGACTATTTTGATTGTACGCATCGGTTTTACTCCTTTGGGTTCATTAATATTAAATATTTGGCTGACTTTCTTTTATCTACCTGTTTTGATCTTACTCTATTTTTATGTATATAAACTTTTAACTTACTGTTAAAAGTCTCCCGAAAATCTGTTACATTTATTTAGATAGCGTTCATCAAATGTTTCACATGAAACAAAAAAGGAGGGAGCTTCGTTAGGAGCTCCCTCCTTTTTAACTATTATTCGGCTTGTTCGGTCTTTTATACCTATTACTAGTTATTATGTCATAGCGATGTTTTAAACGTAAACAAACTACATTCTTTTTTTAAGCTTGTACTTTCGCTATCTTGCCTTGCTCAATATACACCATCAAAATCGAAACATCAGCTGGGTTCACACCACTGATTCGGCTTGCTTGGGCAATTGTTTCTGGTTGGATTTTTTGTAATTTTTGTTTCGCTTCAGTTGCCAAACCGTTGATTGCAGCGTAATCGATATTTTCTGGAATTCGTTTAGCTTCCATTCTTTTTAGTTTATCGACTTTTTCTAACGCTTTTTTGATATAGCCTTCATATTTTAGTTGAATTTCAACTTGCTCAATGACCTTATCATCTAGTTCTACATCAGAAGCTGGGATAAATTGTGTCACTTCATGATAGCTCATTTCAGGGCGTTTTAAGAAGTCTCCTGCTAAGACCCCATCTTTCAACGGAACAGAACCTTTCGCCTCTAAGAACGCTTGTACGTCTGCTGTAGGCTTCACTCTAACTGAATTCAATCGCGCGATTTCAGTTTCGACTGCTTTTTTCTTTTCAAGGTAAGCTTTATATTGTTCCTCTTTGACTAGACCAATTTCATGACCTTGTTCTGTTAAACGTAAATCGGCATTATCATGACGTAAAATCAAACGATATTCAGCTCTTGAGGTTAGCAAACGATAGGGTTCATTCGTCCCTTTTGTCACCAAGTCATCGATCATTACACCGATATAGCCATCACTACGTTTCATCACAAATGGGTCTTTGCCTTGAACTTTAAGTGCTGCATTGATCCCAGCAATTAGTCCTTGACCTGCTGCTTCTTCATAACCGCTCGTACCATTCGTTTGGCCTGCTGTAAATAAGCCATCGATTACTTTCGTTTCTAACGTTGGACGTAACTGATGCGGCACAACAACATCATATTCGATCGCATAACCAGTACGCATCATTTCTGCTTTTTCCAGTCCTGCAATTGAATGTAGAATATCCGTTTGAACATCTTCTGGTAAGGAAGTAGAAAGCCCTTGAACGTACACTTCTTCTGTGTTCAATCCTTCTGGTTCTAAGAATAATTGATGACGAGGTTTGTCCGAAAAACGAACGATTTTGTCTTCGATCGATGGACAGTAACGTGCCCCCACTCCTTCAACGATTCCAGTAAACATCGGTGCACGATGTAGATTGTCTTGAATGATTTCGTGGGTTCCTTCATTGGTATAAGTTAACCAACAAGAACGTTGATCTAAATTATAGGCATCATCTGGCGTGCTGAAACTAAAGTGATTCGGTTGTTCATCACCAGGTTGTTCTTCTGTGACAGAATAATCGATCGTGCTAGATTTCACGCGTGGCGGTGTCCCTGTTTTGAAACGATCCATTTCAAGTCCTAATTCTTTTAAATGATCGGCTAGACCAATCGATGGTAATGAATTATTGGGACCTGAAGAATATTTTAGTTCACCGATAATAATTTCACCACGAAGTGCGGTTCCAGCTGTGATGATCACGGCCTTACTTTGGTACTGTGCACCTGTTGTTGTGATAACGCCTTTGCAAATGCCATCTTCTACAAGCAAACGTTCCACGATACCTTGGCGTAATGATAGGTTATCGGTGCGTTCGATCGTGTGTTTCATTTCAGTAGCGTAAGCGTGCTTGTCCGCTTGGGCGCGCAAGGCGCGAACGGCCGGACCTTTTCCTGTGTTTAGCATCCGCATTTGGATGTATGTTTTGTCTATATTATGACCCATTTCGCCACCCAGTGCATCGATTTCTCGCACAACGACGCCTTTTGCGGGGCCTCCTACAGATGGGTTACATGGCATAAAGGCTACCATATCTAAATTAATTGTTAGTAGCAATGTTTTACTGCCCATACGAGCGGAAGCTAAGGCGGCTTCTGATCCTGCGTGACCTGCTCCAACTACGATTACATCATACGATTCTGCTTTAAATTGATTCATCGACTCTTCCTCTCTATTTTCCTAAACAAAATTGACTGAATAATTGAGTGATCAGTTCGTCTTGAACACTATCACCGACGATCTCACCTAAAAAGTCCCAACAACGGGTCATATCCATTTGAACGAGATCCACTGGCATTCCAGCTTCGATTCCACGAATTACTTCGTCTAGTGCTATCGCAGCCTGATCTAGTAAAGCAATATGGCGAGTATTGGATACGTATGTCGCATCTTTTTCTCCTGTTTGTCCACCGAAAAATAAGTCTGCAATTTTTAATTCTAATTGTTCCATCCCTGTATTGGATAAAACGGATACTGGTAAAATTTCTTCGTCTTTCACAAGCTGTTTTAATGCTTCTCGATCTAGTTGCGAAGGTAAATCCATTTTATTTAGTAAGATCACACGTTTTAAGCCTTCGGTGGCAACCAATAGTTGGCGGTCTTCTTCTGATAGTGGTTCATTCTGATTTAAAACCAGTAAAATCAAATCTGACTCCGCTAACGCTTTACGGCTGCGCTCTACCCCGATCCGCTCTACGATATCTTCTGTTTCTCTGATACCAGCTGTATCGATCAATTTTAGCGGTACACCACGAACATTGACATATTCTTCGATCACGTCACGTGTTGTGCCTGCAATATCTGTAACGATTGCTTTTTCTTCACGTAGTAAATGGTTTAGTAAGCTTGACTTTCCAACGTTTGGGCGACCGATGATCGCTGTACTTAAGCCTTCACGTAAAATTTTTCCTTGTTTAGCAGTTGTCAGTAAGCCTTCGATTTGAGCTTTAACAAAACCCGCTTTTTCAAGTAATAATTTTGTTGTTAATTCTTCAACATCGTCATATTCAGGATAGTCGATATTTACCTCAACTTGGGCTAATGTTTCTAAAATTTCCTGTCTCAATGAACGGATCAAAGAAGATAAATTTCCATCTAATTGATCTAATGCGACATGCATTGCTCGATCAGTTTTCGCTCGAATCAAGTCCATCACAGCTTCTGCTTGAGATAAGTCCATTCGGCCATTTAAGAAGGCTCTTTTTGTAAATTCACCTGGTTCAGCTAAACGTGCACCTTCTCTTAAAAGTAGCTGTAATAATTGATTCACGACCACGATTCCGCCGTGGCAGTTGATTTCAACTACATCTTCTCTAGTGAATGTTTTTGGCGCTCTCATTACAGAAACCATCACTTCATCGACCAAGCTGTCCTCTTTTGGATCAAAGATATGCCCATAATGAATCGTGTGCGTCGGCACATCTAGTAATTGCTTACTGCCTGAACGATAAACCTTATCTGCAATAGTGATTGCTTGGTCTCCACTTAAGCGGACAATACTGATTGCTCCTTCGCCAGGAGGTGTTGAAATTGCGGCGATCGTATCAAATTCTAGCGTTATTTGCTGCATGATTGACTGAGTTCCTTTCGTTAATGGATTGAGCTGTTTTCCGTGTAATAATTACTACGTAAAATAACTCCTATCTTATTTCAAACTATGTATGCATCTATTTTTGGCTACAAAAAAAGCGCCCACTCCACCCCTATTTTTTCAGGTTGGATCTAGCACTTTCACTGCATCAATTCCTATTAATTTCTTGACATAGAATAGCATATTTTCTTATTTTTCGCAACATTATTTGTTTGCTATAAGCGTTCGTTAACGTTGCATTTCTTCTCCTTTATCTTTAAAATAAACTTAATAATGCGAGGAGGTTCCTAAAATGAGACAAGCTAAAAGAGATGAGTTAAATGAGCAAGAATTAGAAAATCGTTTAAATGGAATCACATTATCTACAGGAAATGTCAATAAAAAATATATCCTTCGTGATATTGTTTTTGCGACTGATCGAATTGAAACAGACTTATTTTCACCAGACGTCAATCCAAATGATGTGTTCAGCGGTGTTTACCGTCAGTTAAAAGTCATTGCCTTTGAATATGAAGCAGACGCGGTGATTAATTGTCATTTTGAAGAAAAATATGTGGAATATCAAGGAAAATGGGTCGTGGAAATATTTGCTTATGGCACTGTAGTTCAGTTTACCCAAACGAATATTGGTTGATCAATCAAAGAAAAACGGGAAAAGTTTGTTAGCTTTTCCCGTTTTTTAATTAAACTATTGTATGAAACGCGCCAACTAGCATTCCGACAACAGGAACTAAGACCCAAACCCAACTCGCCCAAGCATCCTTATTTTCTTCTTTGATTGTAGCTAATTTTAAACGTAAGTTTTCATTTTCCAATTCTAATTCTTCAATTCTGTTTGTTTGATTATTCATAGTGATTTCTCCTTGTTAGTTGATACCCTTATTATGCCGGAAAAATCCTGTCTTCGTTAGATTCATTTGTCATAAGCTCTTATGACTTTTGTCATATAAGCCTAGTTGTTTTAGATAAAATAAAAAACCTGATCCTAAAAGAACCAGGCTGGAAGAAGCACGAATGCTTCAACTACTTTATCATCGTATTTTGTACGTTGATAAGAATGATTTCGTTTAAAATATACTTTGTTTGACGGTATTTGTCAATGTATTTTTTAGTGAAGTAATCCAATCTAAACAAAAAATCTCCCTTTAAAAAAATACTTTTTAAAGGGAGATTTTTATTAGTAATATTTTTTCACAGGTTCAACGACTAAATAGCGGTATGGTTCATCGCCTTCTGAATGTGTTTTGATATGGTCGTCTTTGCTTAATGTAAAATGGATTTGTTTTCTTTCAAATGCTGGCATTGGTTCTAAGAAAACTGGACGACCTGTTTGCTTCACTTTTTCGGCCGTTCTTTCTGCCAAGCGCTGTAAGATTGCTTGCCGTTTTTCACGGTAATCACCAACATTTACTACTACAGATAATTTATTCTCTGCAACACGATGAACGAATACTTGCGCTAAATATTGCATAGCATTCAAGACTTTACCATGCTTTCCGATCAAGATTCCTTGTTTATCTGTATCCAAATGGAAAACCAACAAACCATCTTTACGTTCTAAACGAACTAAAGCAGGTGCATTCAATTCTTTTGAAATTTTTGTTAAATACATTGCTAGTTCTGTAATTGCGTCTTCATCTGCTAAGTTTTCCAAGACCTTTGATTCAGAGGAATCAGATTTAGAAGCTAGTAATTCTTCAACAGCTGTTTCAGTTTTTACTTCCTCATCTGTCACAATGATATCTTCAACTGTTTCGGCAACTGCTTCAGCGATTTGTTCACTAACCGTTGGCTCGATCGATACTTGAGCTAATTTTTTACCAAAGCCCAAAAAACCTTTTTTAGCATCTGCGATCACATTGATCTCTACTTCTTCTTTTGACAAATTCAGTGCGTGCAACCCTTTAGTTGTTGCTTCTTCAATTGTGTTTCCCTCATAAACCGGCATCTGGAAAACCTCCTTTTATTTTTTCTTATTTTTTTTCTTAGGATTCATTGCTTTCTTCAATGCACGTTCGCGTTCTTTTACTTGTCTTTCAGCCTCTGCACGTTCTCTACGAATCTTGAATGGGTTATTGATCAATAATGTTTGACCTACTTGGAATGCATTAGAAACTACCCAGTAAAGTGATAATCCACTGGCTAAACTCATCCCCATGACAAAAATCATAACAGGCATGACAAAATTCATGATTTTTAATGAAGCATTTGATTCGATCTGACTCATACTTGTTAAATAAGTGCTGGCAAAGGTAAAGACTGCCGCAAGGATCGGTAAAATCAGATACGGATCGGGTTGTCCTAGGTTCAACCACAAGAAACTACCTTGTTTCAATTCTGGTACACGAGAAATCGATTGATAAAGTGCCATCATGATCGGCATTTGAATCAATAATGGTAAACAGCCTGCATAAGGGTTTACATTATTTTCAGCATATAGTTTTTGTTGTTCTTCACGGAATAAACGTTGTGTTTCCGGATCTTTTGATGAATATTGTTTTTGTAGCGCTTTTAATTTAGGCTGTAATTCTTGCGTTTTGCGCATACTTTTTGTTTGGAAATGCATCAATGGTAGTAAAATAATCCGAATCACTAATGTAAATAGGATAATCCCAATACCAGTATTTGCCGAAATGGATAAAAATTTGATTGCTTCAGCGAAATAATAGACAATGTAGCGGTCCCAAATTCCTGTACTGCTCTCGTTAATCGGGGCGGTTCCACAGGCAGACAGCACAAAAACAAGTGTAACTAGACCTGCCATCAATAATAAGCGTTTATACTTCTTCACAAAACTGTTCCTCTCTTATTTCAAAATTTTTGCAAGTTTTAACACATGGATCACGTTACTATGGATTTCTTCCGATGTTAACTTGTCAACACCAGGTCTTGCGATGATAATAAAATCACAAGTCGGATCGATCAATTCTTTTAGCTGGTAAATCGATGTACGAATTTTACGCTTAACAGCATTTCTGACAACAGCATTCCCGATTTTTTTCCCTACGGAAATTCCTACTCGAAAATGCTTTTGTTCCGGTTTTTCCAATACATAAACAACAAATCTACGATTGGCACAAGAACGTTTATGCTGAAAGACTGCTTGAAATTCTTTTTCTTTTTTTACTCTATAGGATTTCTTCATCTGCATCCCTTTGTTTCTTTCTATCTTTCTTTTTTACTCACTCTACAATAATAGCATATTTCAGTCATTTTTTATCAAAATTAAGGGAAAATATCCAGAGATTTTGCGAATCATGACTCTAAATTCATATAGTATCATTTTTCTGCTCTTTTTTCACTTTATTTTACGAGATTGTGATATTTTCCGAGGTTGATTTGTTTTTAGAGAATGGTTGTTGTTGATTTTTCCGGCTGATTTAATTGCTATGTTTTTGGTTACTACTATAGTAAAGATGTTTATAATGTTGAAGACTGTCTTGATAAAATAACAACTCTATTTGGAGCCACATACTTAGTCCTACTTTTTTTGGGATTTAGGTTTTCGTGATTCTCTAGTAAGGACACTTCGCTCACTACGTTCGCCAAGTATTGTTCATCATCCATTCTGGCAGAGCCAGTCATGGTGATTCACAACAAAAGAACCCTTTATTATTTCCACACATACATTGTGAAGATAATAAAGGGTTCTTAGTTTGAACTTGATTCGTTATTTAAAGTCAACATACATTATGCTGAAATAACTTTTCTGCCTTTACGACGTCTGCTCGCTAATACGTTGCGACCATTTTTTGTGCTCATGCGTTTACGGAAACCGTGAACTTTTTGACGTTTGCGTTTGTTTGGTTGATACGTTCTTTTCATCTCTTGTTCCACCTCCTGAAATTGTAACTATCCATCAATACATAGACATACTTTGATAGTATACCTAGTATTGGGTATATTTGTCAATAAATTTTCTGGAATTAATTTCCTTTCTTTGTTAAATAAGTTATCCACAAAAAGGAAAAAGTCAGGGATAACTTGTGGATAGTTTTTTTTCGTGAATCATTCATTTTTAGTTTTCGTTAGACTTTTGCACAAAAAAACAGGGTGTTTAAAAGTTATGCACATCCGTTTTATAAATTGTGCATAACTTTTGGAAAAGCCTATGCTACGTGGTTTATTTTTGCAGAACCTGCTGTGGATAAATAATTTTTATCAGAGAAATCCACGGTTTACTTTCGCTTTGTGGATAAGTTTATCACCCTCTGTGAATTTTTTTTCCACAATTCACAATTTGCCTGTGGAAAAAGTTCTGAAAAAATGCTAAAATTCTATTTGCTTATCTATTTATATTTGTTCTGCTTTTTTATATAGAAAAAATTTATTTAGCTTTATGAGCTTTTACGTTAAAACATGCCAAAAACACAACAAAGAAATGAGTTGATGTTGAATGGTACAAGGTGAAATTTGTTACCATATACTATCTAGCTGCATAAGCCAGCTCTTCGGAAAAAAGATAAAATCTGAATAAGGTAAAAAACACCTTATTCAGATTTTCCTATTTTTCTGTCAGAGCTAAACGGCTTGTTCCGCTTTTAAACTAAGGAGGTCACCATATGCCCGATATGGAAAGTTTCTGGAAAGATCTAGAAGATACTTACCAATCTGTTTTGTCCGCACCAAGTTTTGATGCATGGATAAAAACAACGCAACCGCTAAAGTTGGAGAATAACCAGTTATGGTTAGAGGTTCCTTCTGCTGTTCATAAAGACTATTGGGAAAAGAATTTAGCCGCAAAAATCGTTGAAACCGGCTTTAAATTGACTGGTGCTGAAGTGATGCCTCATTTTGTTGTTACTGGTGAAAAAGAGATGATGCCGGTTCAAGAAGAAAAAAAAGCCCCTGTGACACAAGAAAAAATTGCTGAACATGGGAAAAAAGCTTTATTGAATCCAAAATACTCTTTTGATACATTCGTTATCGGAAAAGGAAATCAAATGGCGCATGCAGCAGCATTAGTTGTAGCAGAAGATCCTGGTTCTATTTACAATCCGCTATTCTTTTATGGTGGTGTTGGTCTTGGAAAAACCCATTTGATGCATGCTATTGGTCACCAAATGCTGCAAAATCGCCCCGATGCCAAAGTGAAATACGTCAGTAGCGAAACATTCACTAATGAATTCATCAATTCGATCCAAACGAAAAATTCCGAACAATTTCGTAAAGAATATCGAAATGTTGATCTGTTACTAGTTGATGATATTCAGTTTTTAGCTGAAAAAGAAGCAACTTTAGAAGAATTTTTCCATACCTTCAATGATTTGTATAATGAAAATAAACAAATCGTACTAACGAGTGATCGACCACCAAATGATATCCCGAAATTACCAGAACGTTTAGTTTCTCGTTTTGCTTGGGGATTGTCAGTCGACATCACACCACCTGATTTAGAGACCCGTATTGCAATTTTACGGAAAAAAGCAGATGCAGAACGACTGGAGATACCTGACGATACGCTAAGCTATATTGCAGGTCAGATCGATTCTAATATCCGTGAATTAGAAGGCGCTCTGGTTAGAGTTCAAGCCTTTGCAACAATAAATGGTGAAGATATTACAACGAGCCTTGCAGCTGATGCACTTAAGTCCTTAAAATCTGTCGGCAGCCAAAATCATCTATCCATTTTACAAATCCAAGAAGAAGTGGCAAAGTATTACCATATTCAATTAAAAGATCTCAAGGGCAAAAAACGCGTTAAATCGATCGTTGTTCCTAGACAAATCTCAATGTATCTTTCTAGAGAAATGACCGATAACTCGCTACCAAAAATTGGTGCCGAATTTGGTGGAAAAGATCATACGACCGTAATTCATGCGCATGAAAAAATCCAGCAATTAATGGAAAAAGATCCCACGATCCAAAAAGAAGTTGGGGAAATCAAGAACTTGCTTAATTCCTAGCCTGTGGATAAAAAAGCAGAAAAGTAAAAAGTTTTCCACAAGTTATACACAGGTGGAAAACTCCTATTTCATTTCGTTTTCTGACTTTTCCACAGAATTAACAGGACCTACTACTTTTATTATTTATTTATATATAAATACAAAACTGTCTTAGTAAAATTTATGCGTTTAAAATCAATTAAAAAGGAGTTCAATTATTATGAAATTAACCGTAAAAAGAAATACATTTTTACAAGAATTGCAAACTGTTCAAAGAGCCATTTCTTCTAAAACAACGATCCCTATTTTAACAGGTGTAAAAATCGTTTTAACCGACGAAGGTCTATCCTTAACAGGTAGCAATGCCGATATTTCGATTGAAAGTTTTTTAAGTAAAGAAGATGAAAAAGCTCAAATGACGATCGAGTCAACTGGTAGTATCGTTTTACAAGCTCGTTTCTTTGGTGAAATCATCCGTAAATTACCTGAAGACATGTTCACCTTAGAAGTATTAGACAACAATCAAGTAGCGATTACTTCTGGGAAAGCTGATTTTACTGTTAATGGATTGGATGCAGATAATTATCCACATCTTCCTGTGATCGATGCTAAAAATCAAATTCAATTACCTGTTCACCTATTGACAAAAATTATTAATGAAACAGGATTTGCTGTATCACTTCATGAGAGTCGTCCCATTTTGACTGGGGTTCATTTTATTTTAGACGATCAAAAATTATTGGCTGTTGCGACTGATTCACATCGTCTAAGCCAACGAATCATTCCGATCGAACAAGCAGCTGAGAATTTCAATATTGTGATTCCAGGAAAAAGTTTGACTGAGCTTTCTCGTTCATTTACCAATGAAGAAGAAATGGTTGAAATTAGTATCATGGAAAACCAAGTATTGTTTAAAACACAAAATATGTACTTCTATTCTCGTTTGTTGGAAGGAAATTATCCTGATACAAATCGTTTGATCCCGACAAGCTTTAATACAGAAATTGATTTTTATGTTCCGGAATTACTATCTGCTATCGACCGTGCTTCTTTGCTGTCACATGAAGGTCGTAATAATATCGTTCGTTTAGCAATTGCTTCTGATTCCGTTATTCTTTATGGAAATTCTCCAGAAATCGGTAAAGTGGAAGAACCATTAAACTATGAAAAAGTAACCGGTGATCCATTGGAAATTTCCTTCAATCCAGATTATATGAAAGATGCCTTACGAGCATTCGGTGATATGAGCATCACAGTCAAATTTATTTCTGCAATTCGTCCATTTACTTTGGAACCAACAGAAACTGATTTAGACTTTATTCAATTGATTACACCTGTTCGTACAAATTAAAAAATTTAGAAAAAAGTGTGTGTGAAAAACTGAATTCAGTTTTTCACACACACTTTTTTCATGCTGATTACAGCTGAGAACAAGATTTATCCAGTCTCATATTTTTTTATATGTTTTTTTGTTTTTGTCCCCGTAATTGTAAAGTAGACAGTGCTCAATAAAAAAAACATCATTGGCATTATCATGATAATCAAAAAGAAGGTTTCCATGATAATCATTCCGATTAATTGAAGACCACTATACTCCCAAATACTTGGCGTTAAGTACCATGAGGATATATTCTCAAAAGATGGGTGCAACATAAGAAAATAGATAAGCATTAATAGTCCCCACATAACCGCATGATTATACAAGCGTTTATAACGATCATTACTTGAACTAACATCTGAAAATATATCAAACTCTTGGTTTTTGTAGTTTGTTGGTAAAAAAAATTGAAATCCACTCCAGCGAGTCCCACTAATATGTTGCCAACCGCTATCCTCAAATAAAGTTAAGTAAGCAAGATAGTCTGCTTTCTTTTTAAATGTTTGATAATCAATCCTATAATTCAATGGGGCAGGCGTCGTTTTATCAAATGTATAAACATTCCATAAACTGTAGTTACTTAAACACCAACCTTTTTCAGCCATTTTATTTAGATATTTTTCTTCTTTTTTGATATCAGTGAAAATTCTTAACTTTTTCATTTCATCCTCCTACAATAAATTATCAGCAAGCTGTACCAATTGTTTTAAACGTGTCACTTCTAATTTTAAAACGTCTTTTCCAGTATCCGTCAAAGTATAAATACGACGACGTTTGTCTTCACCAGGAACTTCACGTATCAATTTTTGCTTTAATAGATTCTCAGTTGCTCCATACATGGTTCCAGCCGCAATGCGCACCCGACCATTACTTAACTCTTCAACTTTTTGCATGATGGCATAGCCATGTGATGGTTCGATTAGTGAAATCATAATATAAAATGTTGTTTCCGTTAGCGGTAATATTTTATGGCTATTCATTTATAGACACCTCTGTTTTGTTGTATTCAATTATACAGTTAAACTATACAATTTGATTGTATATCGCCAAACTGTATATGTCAATTACTAAAATTTGAAAATGAATAAGTGTGAATTTATCCAAATAAGAAATTTTGCTTCTTTCCCCCTTCAAAATGAAACATGCTAAAAAAATTTTCAAGAGCTAAACTCACAAATTTCTCCTTAAAATGCATTTTAAGCCTTTTTTAATCGTTAGAATATTTTTTGTCGATTAGATTCAAAATTGCTTAGAAAGAAAATTAGACGGACAAATTTGTTTTTTGACGTAAAAAAGAGTATAATATTAAGAGTAAAAGTGAAAACAAAAAAGAGGGATGCATTTTGAAAAAGACGATTGTTTTAGAAACTGACTACATGACACTAGGTCAAGTCTTAAAAGAAGTCGACGTTATCAGTAGCGGCGGTGCTGCTAAGTGGTACTTAGCTGAGAATAGTGTTTTTGTGGATGGGGAATTAGAGAATCGCCGCGGTAGAAAATTATACGCCGGTATGATGCTCGAGATACCTGAAGAAGGTACTTTTTTTATGGCCAAAAAAGGCGAGGTAGTCGATGAGACTGAATAAAATCGAGGTACAGCATTATCGTAACTATGATGGGCTGACCTTAGATTTTCCTAAAACACTAAATATTTTCTTGGGGGAAAATGCGCAAGGTAAGACGAACCTTTTAGAAAGTATTTATGTTTTAGCCATGACACGTAGCCACCGAACTAGTAACGAAAAAGAACTAGTTCACTGGGATTCCGATTCGGCTAGAATTAGTGGTGTCATCGAAAAGAAGACAGGGACCGTGCCATTGGAAATCATTATTTCCAATAAAGGCCGCAAGACCAAAGTCAATCATATTGAACAAAAACGTTTGAGTTCGTATATTGGTCAGTTAAATGTCATTTTATTTGCGCCGGAAGATTTATCGTTAGTTAAAGGCTCACCCCAATTACGTCGTAAGTTTATCGACATGGAATTAGGTCAAGTCAATCCGATTTATCTCTATGATCTCGTTCAATATCAGTCTGTTTTAAAACAACGTAATCAATATTTAAAACAATTAGCTGAAAAAAAACAGTCAGATCACATTTATTTAGATATTTTGACGGAACAATTGGCGGAATTTGGTGGAAAAGTATTATTTGCCCGTCTAGAATTTATCAAAAAATTAGAGCATTGGGCTAATTTACTTCATAAAAAAATCAGCCATGAAAAAGAAGAGTTAGCGATCGACTATTTTTCAAGTATCCCACTAGATAAAGAAAATTTTTCACTAGAAGAGATTCAAAAGCAATTGCTGCAGAGTCTACTTGATAGCCGAAAACGAGAATTGTTTAAGGCGAATACTTTTTTAGGTCCTCATCGAGATGACCTGATTTTTAATGTAAATGGACAAAATGTCCAGACATATGGTTCACAAGGACAGCAAAGAACCACAGCTCTTAGCGTAAAGCTTGCGGAAATTGATTTAATGTATTCAGAAACAGGTGAATATCCTGTTTTGTTATTGGATGATGTCATGAGTGAGTTAGATAATGAACGACAATTGCACCTGCTAGAAACGATTGAAGGAAAGGTTCAAACTTTTTTAACTACAACCAGTTTGGATCATTTAAACAATAAATTAACTGTTGAACCAGACATATTTTATGTTCATCAGGGAGAGATAGAGAGGGAAGCAACTATATGACAGAAGAAGAAAAAAATATGAAAGAACGTGCCCAAGAATATGATGCCAGTCAGATTCAGGTATTAGAAGGTCTTGAAGCCGTTCGTAAGCGTCCTGGTATGTACATAGGATCGACGAGTTCAGAAGGTTTACACCACTTAGTTTGGGAGATCGTGGATAACTCCATTGATGAAGCGTTAGCTGGTTTTGCGTCAAGTATCCAAGTAGTTATTGAAGAAGATAACAGTATTACAGTTGTCGATGATGGTCGTGGAATCCCAGTTGGTATTCAAGCCAAAACAGGTCGTCCAGCAGTCGAAACAGTCTTTACCGTTCTCCATGCCGGAGGAAAATTCGGCGGTGGCGGATACAAAGTTTCTGGCGGACTTCACGGGGTAGGTTCTTCCGTTGTTAATGCCCTATCAACAACATTAGACGTAAAAGTCTACAAAGAAGGAAAAATCTATTATCAAGAATTCCATCAAGGTGCTGTTAAAGACGATTTAAAAGTGATTGGTGATACAGACCGTCATGGGACAACCGTTCACTTTGTTCCAGATCCAGAAATCTTTACAGAAACAACGATTTTTAACTTCGATAAATTAGCAACACGTGTGAGAGAATTAGCATTCTTGAACAAAGGATTAAAAATCTCGATCGAAGATAAACGTGAAGAAAAACCTGTCTTAAAAGAGTATCACTACGAAGGCGGGATCAAGAGCTATGTTGAGCATTTAAATGCCAATAAGGATGTTTTATTCCCAGAGCCTGTTTTCATTGAAGGGGAACAACAAGACATTATTGTAGAAGTTTCTATGCAATATACGGATGGCTACCATACTAACTTACTAAGTTTCGCTAACAACATTCATACGTATGAAGGCGGAACGCATGAATCAGGTTTTAAAACGTCATTAACGCGTGTGATCAATGATTATGCTCGTAAACAAAAGATCATGAAAGAAAATGACGAAAACTTAACCGGTGAAGATGTTCGTGAAGGCTTAACAGCGGTTATTTCTATCAAACATCCAGAACCTCAATTTGAAGGACAAACCAAAACTAAATTAGGAAATTCAGAAGTTCGTACGGTTACAGACCGTTTATTCTCTGAGTATTTCAATAAATTCTTGATGGAAAACCCAACAGTTGGGAAACAAATCGTAGAAAAAGGTCTACTGGCTTCAAAAGCCCGGATGGCTGCTAAACGAGCACGTGAAGTAACGCGTCGTAAAGGGGCACTTGAAATCAGTAATTTACCTGGTAAATTAGCAGATTGTTCAAGTAAAGATCCTGAAAAATGTGAAATCTTCATCGTCGAAGGAGATTCTGCCGGCGGTTCAGCAAAACAAGGACGTAGTCGTGAATTCCAAGCGATTTTACCGATTCGTGGGAAAATCCTAAACGTTGAAAAAGCCAGCATGGATAAAATTTTAGCGAATGAAGAAATCCGCTCACTATTTACAGCGATGGGAACAGGTTTTGGTGCTGATTTTGATGTATCGAAAGCTCGTTACCATAAATTAGTGATCATGACCGATGCCGATGTCGATGGTGCACATATTCGTACACTGTTGTTGACGTTGTTCTATCGTTTCATGCGCCCAGTTGTTGAAGCAGGCTATGTTTATATCGCTCAACCACCTTTATATGGGGTCAAACAAGGAAAGAATATCACGTACGTTCAACCAGGGAAAAATGCTGAAGATGAACTGGCTGAAATCTTAGCTTCTCTACCAGCTAGTCCAAAACCAAGTGTTCAGCGGTATAAAGGTCTTGGGGAAATGGATGACCATCAATTATGGGAAACAACCATGGATCCTGAAAGACGTTTAATGTCACGTGTCAGTGTTGATGATGCGATCGAAGCCGATCAAATTTTTGAAATGTTGATGGGGGACCGTGTTGAACCGCGCCGAGCATTTATTGAAGAAAATGCCCATTATGTGAAGAATCTAGATATTTAATGAAGAAGGAGATAAATTCATGAGTGAAGAAATCAAAGAGAACATTCAAGACGTCAATCTGACCAGTGAAATGAAAGAATCCTTCATTGATTATGCGATGAGCGTTATTGTAGCTCGTGCGCTACCAGATGTTCGTGATGGGTTAAAACCAGTTCATCGCCGTATTTTATATGGGATGAATGAGCTAGGTGTAACACCTGACAAACCACATAAGAAATCGGCCCGTGTCGTTGGGGACGTAATGGGTAAGTATCACCCGCATGGTGACTCGTCAATTTATGAAGCAATGGTTCGTATGGCACAACCATTTAGCTATCGTAGTATGCTAGTTGATGGCCACGGAAACTTTGGTTCTGTCGATGGCGATGGAGCAGCTGCAATGCGGTATACCGAAGCAAGAATGAGTAAGATTGCTTTGGAAATGTTGCGTGATATCAATAAAAATACAGTTGATTTCCATGGAAACTATGATGACTCTGAACAAGAGCCAGATGTATTACCAGCGCGTTTCCCTAACCTTTTAGTTAACGGAACAACAGGGATCGCAGTAGGGATGGCAACCAATATTCCACCTCATAACTTAGCTGAAGTAATCGAAGCAACTAGCTTACTGATGGAAAACCCAGATGTTACAACCAATGAATTGATGGAAGCATTACCTGGACCTGACTTTCCTACAGGTGGTTTAGTCATGGGGAAATCTGGTATCCGTCGTGCTTACGAAACTGGGCGAGGTTCGATCACTGTTCGTGCTAAAGTTGATATCGTTGATATGCCGAATGGTAAAGAGCGTATCTTAGTATCAGAATTACCTTATATGGTCAATAAAGCTCGTTTAATTGAGCGGATTTCAGAATTACATCGTGAAAAACGAATTGAAGGAATCACAGATTTACGTGATGAGTCCTCTCGTGAAGGAATGCGGATCGTAATCGATGTGCGTCGTGATGTGAGTGCTTCTGTTATTTTGAATAATTTATATAAAATGACAGCTTTGCAAACTTCTTTTGGTTTTAACATGCTAGCAATTGAAAAAGGCGTTCCGAAAATTTTAAGTTTAAAAGAAATTCTTGAAAATTATATCGAGCACCAAAAAGAAGTGATCACACGCCGTACAGAATTTGATAAGAAAAAAGCAGAAGCTCGTGCTCATATCTTAGAAGGGTTACGAATTGCTTTAGATCACATTGATGAGATCATTTCAATCATCCGTGGATCAAATTCAGATGATGAAGCAAAATCATCATTGATTGAACGTTTTGAGTTTTCAGATCGCCAAGCACAAGCGATTTTAGATATGCGTCTACGTCGTTTAACAGGTTTGGAACGTGATAAGATCGAGAATGAGTACCAAGAATTGTTGAAATTCATTGCTGATTTAAATGATATCTTAGCCCGTCCAGAACGTGTTGTTGAAATCATTAAAACAGAATTAGGTGACATTCGTGATAAATATGGTGATGCTCGTCGTACCGAATTATTAGTCGGTGAAGTTTTAAGTTTAGAAGACGAAGACTTGATCGAAGAAGCTGAGGTTGTTATCACATTAACAAACAATGGCTATATCAAACGTGTAGCAAACAGCGAATTTAGAGCACAGCGCCGTGGTGGTCGTGGTGTTCAAGGAATGGGTGTTCATGATGATGATTTCGTGAAAAATCTAGTTTCTTGTTCAACTCATGATACGTTATTATTCTTTACGAATAACGGAAAAGTTTACCGTGCTAAAGGATATGAAATTCCAGAATACGGTAGAACAGCCAAAGGAATCCCTGTAATCAATATGCTAGGAATCGATTCTAGTGAGAAGATCCAAGCGATCATTGCTGTTGAAGGACAAGCAGAGGAAGGTCACTATCTATTCTTCACGACCCGTAAAGGTACGGTTAAACGTACAGCTGTTAAAGCATTCTCTAATATTAGAAGTAATGGTTTGATTGCAATCGGGCTAAAAGAAGATGATGAATTAGTCAACGTCGTTTTAACTAACGGTGAACAAAACATGATCATCGGAACGCACAATGGTTATTCTGTGACATTTGCTGAAACAGCCGTTCGTGATATGGGCCGTACTGCCTCAGGTGTACGTGGTATTCGTCTAAGAGAAGATGATTACGTCGTAGGAGCCTCTCTACTCGACGCTGACACGGAAGTACTAGTGTTGACGGAAAATGGTTACGGTAAGCGGACAAAAGCCTCTGAGTACCCTGTGAAGGGCCGTGGCGGTAAAGGAATCAAGACAGCTAATATTACAGCGAAAAATGGTCCATTAGCAGGACTTACAACTGTTCGTGGTGATGAAGATATTCTAGTAATCACGAATAAAGGTGTCATTATTCGTTTCAATGTCGATTCAGTTTCTCAAACAGGACGTGCCACATTAGGAGTTCGTTTGATGAGAATGGAAGAAGATGCAAAAGTGGTGACGATGGCAGTTGTTGAGCCGGAGCCAGATGAAATCGTTGAAGAAGTTGAAGGTGTGGAAGTCGTTACTGAGACTGTAACTGAAACGCCAGAAACAGACACAACAACAGAAGAATAAATAAAAAAGAACATTTCAGCGAGATGCTGAGATGTTCTTTTTTATTTATCGTTGGTAAATTCGAAAAAAATATAATATCGTTTTTGTTTTGTTTTGAAAAAAATATGATTATAATAAAGAGTAATAAGAAGTGAGAGGTAAAAAGGATGACACAAGAAAAATTATTACTATCGAAAACTTTTTCAAAACAATTAAATATTGGAACGGCGTTATCTAACTTTATCGAAAATATACTAGAAATATTTGGTGGTAAGACAACCGTTTATGAACGTAGACCGATTACCTTTTCAGAGTATCTATATGTCGAAATGATCACTTTTTCAAATGGTTTTCAGATTAGGACTAGCTTAAAAAGAAATCCAGAAACCTTTGAAATCGAAGCATTTGCCTACTCTGAACCAAATCATGTTTATTTAGCTAATTTAACCACAGAAGAATTAAATTTGATGCATGCACTTGTCAAAAAAGAAAGAGAAAAAATCTTGAATCAAAAATATTCAGAAGTGGATCAAAATGAGCTAGATGTGATGTCATCTTTATTTATGAAATTAAAAATCATAACTGGAGAAATTATGTAATTATAATAAAATAATAGAAAAACAGAAACATCTGAGAAAAAATCCATTGTTTAACAGTCCTTCTCTAGGATAAACTTATTGGTGAGAAAGAAAGTCGTTTTTTCAAAAGCAGAATAAAAAAGCAGGTAAATTAAAAATAGCTATACTATTTTAACTTACACGCTTTTTTATTTTTCCGTTCGTTTAAGCAGGGTGCACCGACCAACGCTGATTAGATTTCCAGTTTCATTGAAAATTTTTCCTTCCCACACTTGCAAGGAGCCGCCAATATGATTTGGTTGGGCTATGACTGTCAGAACACCCTCCGCGACACTTTTTAGATGGTTGACTTGCAAATCAACACCGACAGCATAGGCATTTTCTTCTGAAAATTGTTCGTTTGCACCTAAACTACAGGCTGTTTCAATCAAAATACCGTTCATTCCGCCATGCAAAATTCCATAAGGTTGTTTATGAAAATCCGCTATTTTCATTGTTAGCACAACTTTTTCTTTAGATTTCTTAGTTGTTTCGATCGTTAAATAGTCTAATAAGTGCATAAAAGTCAGTCCTCTCTTGTTATTGCTCAATCGATTCTAGAAATTTGATGACGTTATCTAAAGCTAATTCATGATAACTTAAAGAATCAAAGTAAAATACTTTTTCTTTAGGATAATTCTTGAGATCAAACTGTTTCTGTAATCCTGGTACACAGATAATGGCATCAGATTCTTGAGCGATCACATCGATATCGGCTATTGAATCATCTAAAGCGACTAGCCAAGGACTATTTTTTGTTTCAAGGGTTTTATTTAATTTAGTTACTAGTTTTTTTTGTTTAAACATCCCTAAAATTGAACCATTAGGTAGTTTACTTTTTCCGATCATCGGCGTACTTTGATACACTACAACAGCTTTATTAATAAAATCGTCTCCTTTTATTGAAAGAATTACTCTTAATTATGATAGTAACCAAGTTATGGGATGATCACAAGTGATTTTGTATTTTTTAATAAATTTATGCTCAGAGCAAGTAGCTATTTTCTGCTTTTATAGTATAATTTAATTTTATATCGTTAAGTAGAAATGGGAGGATTTAAGATGGGCTGTTTAGGAAATATTATTTGGTTTATTTTTGGCGGATTTTTTGGAGGACTGACGTGGCTTTTAGCGGGCATTCTTTGGTGTATTACAATTGTTGGGATTCCGATTGGTTTACAGTGTTTCAAGCTTGCAGGGTTGAGTTTTTGGCCATTTGGCAAAAGAGTTGTTTATAGCACAAGTACAGTTTCGTTTTTAGTGAATATTCTTTGGCTAGTTTTCAGTGGATTTTGGTTAGCAGTAGGGCATTGTGTCAGCGGAATTATTTTATGTGTGACGATTATTGGGATTCCATTTGGGATGCAGTCGTTTAAATTAGCTAAATTGGCGTTGATGCCGTTTGGGGCCCAAGTTGTGCCTACTAATAGTGTTTATATGGAGTAGTTTTCGAAAATGGAATGGACTGATATAAATCGGAGTAGCAGATTTTGTATCAGTCGTTTTACAAATAAAAGGTCAAGGAAGAAACGTAACGTTTTTTTCTTGGCCTTTTATGCATCCCTTGACAATGAGAAAAAAAGTTGTTATATTCTCATTTAGTTAAAACGTAACGATTACGTTTTGAGCAACCGAAATCGGAAAGGAGCAGTAAAATGAAGGCTTAAACCATTAAAAAGTTAGGAAAATAGAGCTTTTCACATTAGTAATTATTTTAAGATACGATGCATCATAAATAAAACGATTGAGGAGATCAGAAATGAAAAAGAAGTTAAATCTTATTATCGCGGGGCTATTTTTACTAGGAATTATTTTCACCGCCTGTACCAAACCAAAAACTGAGACAAAAGAGAATAAAGAACAAAAACAATTAACGATTGTTACTTCATTTTATCCGATGTATGAATTTACTAGAAATATCGTTGGCGATGTTGGTGAGGTGACGTTAATGGTTCCAGCAGGAACAGAAGCACATGATTACGAACCTTCTGCAAAGGACATTGCCAAATTACAAGATGCAGATGCCTTTGTTTATAATAGTGAATACATGGAAACTTGGGTGCCTAAGATGGAAAAATCACTAAAGAATGTGACGAGCATCAAAGCAAGTGAAGGCATGGTTCTTTTACCTGGAAGTGAAGACCACGATCATTCAGCAGAGGAAAGCCATGAAGGACATTCTCATGACTATGATCCTCATCTATGGTTGAGTCCCTTTCGAGCAATCAAAGAAGTAGAAACAATCAGAGATGAATTGATTAACCATTTTCCAGAGCAAAAAACAACATTTACTAAAAATGCGGCCGATTATATCGAACAATTAACGGAGCTTAATGAGCAATACGAAGCAAAATTAGCGAATGCCAAACAAAAGAATTTTATCACCCAACATACAGCTTTTTCTTATCTGGCATTAGATTATAACCTAAAACAAATTCCAATCGCAGGAATTTCTCCCGATCAAGAACCACAGCCTTCTCGGATTGCAGAATTGAAAAAATTAGTTGAAGAAACAGGAATCAACTATATCTATTTTGAAGAAAACGCAAATGACCGAGTAGCGAAAACTTTAGCAAATGAGACGGGTGTAGAATTACTTGTATTAAATCCATTAGAAGGTCTTACCAATGAGGATATGAAGGCAGGTAAAACATATATTAGCGTGATGAAAGAGAATTTAGAAGCATTGGTAAAATCAACAGAAGTTACCCCGAAAAAAGAATTAACTGAAACTGCCGTAAACAAGACAGTTTCAAATGGGTATTTTGATGATAAGGATGTTAAAGACCGTGTCCTTTCTGATTATGCAGGTGAGTGGCAATCGGTGTTTCCTTATTTAGAAGATGGCACATTTGATCAAGTATTTGATTATAAAGAAAAACTAACGAAAAAAATGACGGCAGAAGAATACAAAGCCTATTATCAAAAAGGATACCAAACAGACGTGGATCGAATTGATATTAGCAAAGATGCCATGACGTTTATAGTAGGGGATAAGAAGTATTCATCGAAATACAAATACGCAGGCAAAGAAATCTTAACGTATAAAGCAGGAAATCGTGGCGTTCGCTATTTATTTGAAGCCACAGAAGACACGCCTTATAAATATGTTCAATTTTCAGATCATGGAATCGCACCGTCAAAAGCAGCACATTTCCATATTTATTTTGGTAATGAAAGCCAACAAAAGTTATTGGAAGAAATGGATAATTGGCCGACTTATTATCCTGTTGGTATGACTGGATTTGAGATAGCCCAAGAAATGTTGGCGCATTGATAGGATGTAAATAGTTAAAAATAAAATGATTAGAACCTTGAAATAATAGAACCTTGCTAATTATATAAGATGCTTGTGTAATTAAGTATACACATTTTTGATAGTTAAAAAATGGAAGCAAATAAAACAGGCATATGCTCAAAAAAGCTACTTTCCGAAAGAAATGTTATTTCAGGAAGTAGCTTTTCATTTATTCTATTTTGTATTAGTTCAATAAAATTAATCTATTAAGTTTGTGTTTATGCTAAGTGCTTTTCTTTCGTTTCATATCCGAACATGACAACAAGGGCTGTTGCAATACTTACAGTAATTAAAGCAGAAATTAAATAGATAATCATTGGACTGTATGCTGGAATTCCTAAAAAACTGGCGAATGCATAAGAGACCATTTTGACTTGAAAAAAGCCATTGATTCCTCCGCCGACAGCTCCGGCGATAATAATGTAAATAAATGTTTTGCGGTATGGAACGATTAGCCCGTAGATAATAGGTTCTGTAATACCACTTAATGCAGCTGGTACAATGGAAGAACCGGCTAAAGTTTTTAGCTTCTTATCTTTTGAACGAATAAGAAAACCTAAAGCGATACCCATTTGAGCAAAAGCACACATCCCACCCATTGCGTATAGAGGATCTCCCCCATTAGCTAAATTAGCTAAAACAATCGGGACTAACCCCCAGTGTAGTCCCATCACTATTAAGAAAGTGTAGAAACCGCCTAATAGTGCACCTGTTAAAAGACCGCTGACACCACTCATCATTACGACAAGTTTGGCAATACCTTCTCCAACGAAAGTACCAAAAGGACCAAATAACAACATCGTTAATGGAACAACAATAACGAGTGAAAGCATGGGTACCATAAACATCTGTAACATTTGTGGAATATATTTCTTTAATAACTTTTCAAGTTGCCAAAAGAATGTAACCGCTATAAAAACAGGGAATACAGTTGAAGCGTAATTGATAGGAATCAATTGAATGCCTAAAAAATCTACGTCTGTTTTTTCTATTAGTCCGACAAAGCCTGGTTCCAAGAGAGCTGCACCAATCACAGCACCAATATATTCATTTGCGCCTAGACGTCTGGCCAATGTAAAGCCTAGTAAAACAGGTAGGAAATAAAACCCCGCATTGGCAATCGAAGATAATACGATATAAGTATTATTTGTGTCGGAAATAAGGTTAAACTCTAATAACAACGTTAGAATAGCTTTTAACATTCCCGAACCAGCTAAAATTCCTAATAAGGGCAAAAAGCTCCCTGAAATAATATCAAAAGTCTCTTGAGTAATTGTTTTTTTCTTGATAGTTTCTGGTTTCACATCTGTTGTTACGCTTTCATTTTTTCTTAAGGTCTGTATAGCGGCGTATACTTCTCCTACTTTGTTTCCAATAATGACTTGATATTGACCACCAGCTACGACTGTTCCTATGACAAGCCCAATTTCTTTGACTTTGTTATCAGAAACTAACGAGTCATCGTATAATTGAAATCTCAAACGTGTTGCACAATGGGTCAAATTACTGATATTCGAAAGACCACCCACATTGGTAATCAATTCTTTTGCTGTTGTTTCATATGTCATGATTCTTTTCAACTCCTCAAACATTTTTTATTTAGCGTTAGTGTAACGTCAGTTTGGTTTCCAAACAATTCTTTTTATTTTCTAAATTTGGAAAATGAAAATTAGCCCTACATTGTGTTTATATGTTGTTTTTAATTAAGAGATATATTACTAGTGTGAAAAAAAACAACTCTATTCTCCAGAAATATTCAAGGGATTGAGACATAACTGCAATGAGAAAAGATTTTATGCTATGATAATAGGTGTAACAGCATTATTTATATTTAATTAGAGATTGATTAAAAGTGACTCTATTTTTAACCTAGGTTATTTAAGTTTTGTGGTGTGGTAGACTGTTCTAAGTTATTTATTTTTTTAAGGAGTGAAAACGATTGCCTCAAAAACATTTTATTCCGTCTAGTCCAGTTTACGTTAAACTGACGGAATTTTTTTTCAAATGTGTTAAATCAGGAGTATACTATACGATTGCAAAAGTTTTAATCAAAAAAATCAATGAATTTCCCAATATTTATATTGAAGAAATTGCTTTTTTAGCGAATACAACGCCAGCAAGTGTTACTAAATTCTGTAAGAAAATTGGCTATGCGTCATTTAAAGAAATGCGAACTGACATATTTCCATACGCAGAATTGCCTCAGTTCTCGTCTTATAATGGGGAGTTGACATCTCAGAGTATAATGGACAATATGCTTCAAGAAGAAGAACAGCTGACAAGAAAAATCTATGAACAGATTGATTTGGATCAATGTTATCGAATTGCACAAAGAATGGCGCCTTCATCTGAGGTAGCTGTTCTGTGCAATACATATAGCTTTGCAGCGGCTAATACATTGCGAGAATTACTGAGTTATAGAGGCATTACAGTGTTTGAGATGAATCGAAGATCAGATCCAATGGTTGTTCAAGAGATGTTGCAAGAAGTAGATTGTTGTTTCATTATTTGTTTAACTGGTCAATGGTTAGTGGAAAATCCAGAGATTGTAAAAACCATAGAACAAGCCGATACTCATACATTTTTATTGACTTCTCAGCAAAATGATTACTTAGCAACTATTTTTGATGAAGTCATTTCTTTAGAGGTATTTCAATTTCTTTTTTCCTCTAATTACTATTCGCAAAAAATAATTCATACAATTTTAAAAGTCATTGCAAATAATCTTTCTTTGTTTTAACTTATATAGAGTTATTTTCCATTTTTGGAAAATGAAAAGAATAGGAATCCAAATCCTTTCCACTTATGATGAACTTAAATCATTGTGGAGGGGATTTTTACTTTCTTTTTCACATATTACTTATTATGAAAGGAAGAAATAAAATGAAAAAAAATCCAAAAACATTTCCCGAAAACTTTTTCTGGGGTGGTGCTGTTGCGGCTAATCAGCTAGAAGGAGCCTACTTAGAAGGCGGTAAAGGTCTTAGTGTAGCTGATATTAACCGTTTTCGAGATGATATTGATATTAAGAAAAAAGGAAACAAAGAGATTAGTATGGTGGATATTGAAGAAGCTCTAAATGATACAGATGGAATCTATCCTAAACGGACAGCAATAGATTTTTATCATACTTTTGAAGAAGACTTAGCGTTATTGGCGGAAACTGGAATGAATTCTTTTCGTACATCTATAAGTTGGGCAAGAATTTTTCCTAATGGTGATGAAACAGAACCAAATGAAGAAGGTCTAGCATTTTATGATCGTTTGCTTGATGCAATTTTGAAGAACGGAATGGAGCCATTAATTACAATTTCTCATTATGAAATGCCAATTTATCTTGCTACTGAATACAACGGATGGTCTAATCGAAAGATGATTGATTTTTATACGAACTTTGCTGAAACTGTCTTTAAACGATACAAAAATAAAGTTAACTATTGGATTTTAGTGAATCAGATGAACCTAATTACGCATGAATCTTTTAATCATTTAGGTATTCCTTCCGATCGAGTAGAAAATCTCATTGAAGCAAAATATCAAGGTGCTCATAATGAATTAGTTGCCTGTAGCCGTGCCATTAAAATTGGTAAAGAAATTCGTCCAGATTTTCAAATTGGAATGATGTCCTACTATGGTAATACGTATCCAGCAACGTGTAAACCTGAAGATGTATTGGCTAGTCTTAAATATAATCAAATGGAATTCTTCTATTCAGATATACTAAGTCGAGGAAAATATCCAAATTATGCCTATCGCTTTTTTGAAGAAAAAGGAATCAATATCGTTTTTGGAGAACAAGATGAAGAGGATTTTAAAAATACTGTAGATTTTGTTACATTTTCATACTACTATACACAAATTACTGATGCTGAACGAATTCAAACAGATAAGCCAACTACAACGAACCCTTATTTAAAACAAAATGACTGGGGTTGGTCATATGATCCGATTGGATTGCGAGTGGCATTGAACGAATGGTATGACCGTTACCAACTCCCCATAATGATTACAGAAAATGGGATGGGCTTCTATGAAGAATTAGATAAAAACAAGTGTATTCATGATAATTATCGGATTGATTTCTTTAAAACACATATTACAGAAATGAAGGAAGCTATTAAAGATGGTGTGGAAGTAATTGGCTTTTATCCTTGGGGACCAATCGATTTAGTTAGTTGTTCATCTTCAGAAATGAGCAAACGTTATGGCTTTATTTATGTTGATTTGGATGATTATGGTAGAGGTAGCGGGAAACGATATAAAAAAGCTAGTTTTGATTGGTATAAACAAGTTGTGAAGAGTAATGGAGAGAAACTATAAACCTATAATTTCAAATTAAAAGAACCTTACCTTTGGAGAAATACTTAGTATTTTTTTCGGGAGAGGTTTTTTATTTTCGCAAAAAAGCTTGCTTCTGCTAGTAAAATTTTATTTGCTTTTATCATTCTCTAAACCGTCTATCATTCTAAAATATCCATATTTGTGTATAATAGAGGCATTGAAAACTAATATTGCTATATAAGCTAACTCCTCGGGAAAAGAAAAAAATTGAATAAGGGAAAAAACTCAGTCATAATTTCCTATTTTCCAGTCGAGGCTGGACGAGCCCACTACACTTTTAAAGCTATCTAGCTGCACAAATCAATCCTTAGGAAAATAGATAAATTGTCAGTGAACCAAAAAACGTTTCAATGCCAATTTCCTAATTTTCTACAGGATTAACTGATTTGTTCCGCTTTTAAAATTATAAGGAGGTTTCCTCATGAGAAACTGGACAACGATTAAAGAATACGATGAAATTTTATTTGAACAAGAAGGTAAAGTGGCGAAAATCACGATTAATCGTCCTCAGGTGCACAATGCCTTTACACCAAAAACGGTCATGGAAATGATTGATGCGTTTAACATTAGTCGTGATAAACAAGATGTTGGTGTGATTATTTTGACAGGTGCAGGCGACAAAGCATTTTGTTCCGGTGGGGATCAAAAAGTCCGTGGACATGGTGGTTATGTAGGGGAAGATAGTGTTCCTCGTTTGAATGTATTAGACTTACAACGTTTGATTCGTGTGATTCCAAAACCTGTTATCGCTATGGTTAAAGGCTATTCGATCGGTGGGGGAAATGTCCTTCAACTGGTTTGTGATTTAACGATTGCAGCAGATAATGCTAAATTCGGTCAAACTGGACCAAATGTAGGTAGTTTTGACGGCGGTTATGGTTCTGGTTATTTAGCTCGTGTAGTGGGTCATAAAAAAGCCAAAGAAGTTTGGTTCCTATGCAAACAATATTCAGCTGAAGAAGCATTGGATATGGGCTGGATCAATACGGTTGTTCCATTAGCTGAAGTAGAGGATGTTACGATGGAATGGGCAGAAGAAATGCTGAAGAAAAGCCCTCTTGCATTACGTATGATCAAAGCTTCTTTAAATGCTGATACCGATGGACTAGCTGGAATTCAGCAATTAGCAGGTGATGCAACGTTGCTTTATTACACAATGGATGAAGCAAAAGAAGGCCGTGATTCATTTAAAGAAAAACGCGACCCAGATTTCGATCAATTTCCTAAATTTCCATAAAGGGTGAAAAACATGAGTAGTTGGCTGCAAAAACAAGTAAATGAAAGACCCGATCATCCTGCTTTTTATTGGCAGGATGAAATATGGTCATTTGCTGAAGTTGGGCAGGAAGTCAAACAGTGGGTAGATACATTTTCTATGAAAATTCCCAATAAAGAAAAAAGAATTGGTCTATTTAGCCGTAATTCAAAAGAAATGTATTTTTCAATTCTTGCTCTGTGGGAGTTAGGGAAAGAACTGGTTTTGCTAAATACGCAATTAAGCATACAAGAACTTCGTTATCAATTGATGGATGCTAAGGTAAATCAGGTAGTGGTTGCTACGGAAAGTTTGTCCTTTTTTGCTAAATTGGACTTTTTAACTGTAATTGAAATGGTACAGCCTGAAAATAGCGTTTTATCAACAAGTGAAACCACTGCTACCTATCAACTTGATGCAACAGCTTCGATCATGTATACATCAGGTACTACAGGGAATCCCAAAGGTGTTGTGCAGTGTTTTAGTAATCATTTGGCTAGTGCTTTAGCAACGCAAGAAAACATGAAAATCACAGAAGCAGATTGTTGGCTATGTTCGGTCCCTTTATTTCATATCAGTGGGCTGTCAATCATAATTCGTCAATTAGTATTAGGTTGCAGTTTACGTTTATATAGTAAATTTGAGGCAAAAACAGTGACGGAAGATCTAGCTGATGGTCGGGGAACGGTGATTTCGGTCGTGGCGGTCATGTTGCGGGAGTTGCTAGAACATTATCCTAAGAACGGCTACAGCTCAACTTTTAAAGCAATGTTGCTTGGAGGCGGCCCGATTTCACCTAAAGCTTTGGAAAAATGCGAAAGTTATGGTATTCCTGTGATTCAGTCATATGGAATGACTGAAACCTGTTCACAAGTCGTGGCTTTAAGCTTTGAAGATGCTGCGAAAAAAATTGGTTCAGCAGGTAAACCTTTGACGGGCATCGCGATCAAGATCATTGATGCTAATGAAAAACAGCTAGAGCCTAACAACGTCGGTGAGATTCTATTAAAAGGGAAAAATGTCGTTCGTCACTATTTAAATGGTGAACAATGGCAAACCGTAAAATGGACGCCAGATGGCTGGTTCAAAACGGGGGATATGGGGTATCTGGATGAAGATGGATATCTTTATTTGGTCAGCCGTTTAAGTGAATTGATCATTTCAGGCGGGGAAAACATCTATCCTACAGAAATTGAACATGTTTTACAAGAATTTCCGGGAGTAAAAGAAGTTGCAGTCATTGGCGAGCCCGATGAAAAATGGGATGCAGTTCCTGTAGCGTATATTGTTGGTGCACCTTCGATCACAGCAGAAATGATAAACGCTTTTGCAAAACAATATTTAGCAAAATATAAACTACCTAAACGGGTTTATTTATGCCACTCGCTCCCAAAAACAGCTAGTGGGAAATTAGCGAAACACCGTTTAACAACAATAGAAAGGGAGGCTTTTTTAAACAAATGAGCATTCCTAAAGAATTAGTACAAGCTTTTGAAAAAGGCTATCGACAATTTAGCTGGGTCAAAGAAATAAATGAAAACCAAGATTCTTTGCGTACTTTTTTTGAGAAGGGGCAAAAAAAATATAGAGGCGAACGTTTTTATTGGCAAACACCAGAAAAAAACTTTACGCTAGTTGGTTTCGGTAAAGCAAAAGAACTGACGGATGATCAGGCATCTTTTGAAAAAGTCGATGCATTTATTTTAGAGGAAAAAGCAAAAATTTATCAAAACAACTTTATTACGGGAACGGGTGCCATTTTGTTTGGTGGCTTTGCTTTTGATAACAAACCAACCGAGCAAAATGATTGGGGGCGCATGGAGCAAGGGCTATTCTATTTGCCAACCTTTTTACTGACAGAAACCGATGGAAAACAGTACCTTACAATGAATTTCAGTGCTGAAACTGAAGATATATTACAGAAAAAGTGGCAACAACTCACAGTAGAGTTTGCAAGCGTTATGGAAACTGAAAAAGTAGCGAAAAAAGGACCTGCACAAATCAAAGCAGAAGAAATTGCGGTCTCAGAGTGGATGACGGTCGTTGACGACACTGTAGCGAAATTGCGAGAAGCAGGTCCGTTAAAAAAAGTTGTTTTAGCCAGACGGATGGAAGTGGAGAGTGATCAACCCTTTCAAGCGGAGGTTATTTTACAAAATCTCCAACAACAGCAAACGAATACGTATTTTTTTGTTTTAGAATCGGATGAACAAATCTTTATTGGTGCTACACCGGAACGCTTATTAAAAGCTTCTAAAGAAACCTTTTCAACTGCTAGTATCGCAGGTTCTGTTTCACGTGGAACAACCGAAAGTGAAGATGAATCACTAGGTCATTATTTGCTAAATGATTTGAAAAATAAGCAAGAGCACAAAATCGTGGTCGATAGAATCATCAAAGAGTTAGAACAGATGACAGGGACTACGATTCAAGCAGCAACGCCACAACTGTTAAAGAATCGTGATATTCAGCATTTGTACTTACCGATCGAAGGAAATCGGCAAAAAGCTTATCGATTCTTGAAGGGAGTTCAGCAACTACATCCAACACCAGCATTAGGCGGAGAACCAAAGGAATTAGCTATAGCGTGGCTTAAGGAGCATGAACAGTTGGATAGAGGATTATATGGTGCTCCAATCGGCTGGGTTGCGATTAAAGAAGATATTGGCGAATTTGCCGTAGGGATTCGTTCAGCAGTGTTTACGGGGGCGATTGGTTATTTATATGCAGGTTGCGGGATCGTTAAAGATTCTCAAGCGGAACAAGAACGAATCGAGACAAAAATCAAATTTCAACCGATGTTAAGAGGAATAGGCGGGGAAGATCGTGACAAATCAAAGTGATATGACGAATTATTTACAAACCTTTGTTGAAGGAATGATCAGTAGTGGTGTAGAACAAGCTGTGATAAGTCCAGGTTCACGTTCCACACCACTCGCTTTATTATTGCATCGACAAGAACAAATCAAAACGTTTATCGAAGTGGATGAGCGATCTGCAGCTTTCTTTGCATTAGGGTTAAGTAAAGCAAGCAGTAAGCCGGTTGTTCTATTATGTACATCAGGAACCGCTGCTGCCAATTACTATCCAGCAATTTGTGAAGCATATGCTAGTCATATGCCGTTGATCGTTTTGACTACAGACCGGCCACATGAATTACGTCAAGTTGGTGCGCCGCAAGCAATGGACCAATTCCACTTGTTTCAAGGTCATGTCAAAGAGTTTATCGAGATGGCTATTCCAGAAGGTACGAAAACAATGTTGGATTATGCTTATTGGCAAGGAATGCGAGCGACAGATACAGCCTGTCAAGTCCCTAAAGGTCCTATTCATTTGAATTTTCCATTACGAGAACCGTTATTACCAAATTTAGATCGATCATTGATCGCTGAAAAAACAACTGCTATTTTGGCAGGTAAAAAGCAACTGTCAAAAGAACAGATAATCAACTGTGTTGATGCTTGGCAAGGTAAGAAAGGTATTTTAGTCGTAGGCGGCAATCATACATCAGAAGAAGCTGAGGTATTTATTAAATTAGCTGAAACCTTAAACTGGCCAATCATTAGCGATCCGTTGGCAAATATCACAACTTGCGGCAAAAACAGTCCGTTGATCATGAGTTGTGCGGATCTATTTATCCAAGAAGTTGAAATGATCCAATATCCAGAAGTAGTAGTTCGCTTTGGAATGTTACCTATTTCCAAAAATACAATGTTTTGGCTACAATCACTTGAGGATAAGACTACAATGTATTTTGTTGATGAAACAGGTGAGTGGCAAGACCAATTAAAACAAACACAAGTTGCGATCCAAGTCGAAGAACAAGCTTTTGTTCAAACAATCATTGATAAAGTTGAAATAAAAACTGTGGACTCATGGAGCAATCAATGGATTACTTGGCAAGAAGTAACAGAACAGCAATTAAATGAACTTAGCGAAATGAAAACATTAAACGAAACATCAGCAAGTCTGCTTGTCCATAAGAAAATGGCCGATAACGGTCAGTTGTTTGTTTCTAACAGTAATGCAATTCGCTTTCTAGACCGGTTTTCAACAGCTGAATCGAATCATTATCAATTATTTGGAAATCGTGGGATCAATGGCATTGATGGGATTATCTCAACGGCGTTGGGGATGTGTGCAATAAATCCAGAGCGTCAGAATGTGTTGTTAATTGGTGATTTGGCGATGTATCATGATATGAACGGGTTATTATTGGCTAAACGTTATAACTTACCATTGACGATTGTTTTACTGAACAATAATGGTGGCGGTATTTTCTCTTTTCTTTCACAACGTCAGTTAGCAGCTGAGGATTTTGAACCAATTTTCGGAACACCGATCGATTTAGATTTTTCTTTAGTTGCACAATTATATGATGCAAACTATGTCAAAGCTGAAAGTTTAGAACAGTTGGCGGTATTATTGGAAACAACACAAAAACAGCCTGCATTTCAAATTATTGAAGTTGTTGGTGATCGTCAAGAAAATGTTCAACTATACGAAAAAGTAATGATGGAATTAAAAGAAAAGCTAAGGGAAAAACAATGAATGCAACGATAAATGGCGTAAATTATTATTATGAGTGGTTTTCAGAGTACAAAGCGAACCGACCAACGGTGGTTTGCTTTCATGGATTTACAGGCACTAGCCAGACATTTGCGCCTGTTTTTCTAAAAGAACTAGAGTTCAATATTTTAGCGATTGATTTAATTGGTCATGGAAAAACCGACTGTTATGTCCATCCATATCGCTATCAGATGGATTGCTTGTGTCAAGATATTGCCATATTGACTGAGCAGCTAGGTATTTTCAAGTTTTCGTTATTAGGCTATTCAATGGGCGCTAGAGCAGTTTTAGGATTCGCCCGCTTATTTCCTCAAAAGATTCAGCAACTGATCTTAGAAAGCGGATCTCCAGGTTTAAAGGGGAAAACAGAGCGAATACTACGCAAATATTCTGATGAACATTTAGCTGGTTTTATTATGAGTCACTCTATCGAAGCTTTTGTTGAGAAATGGGAAAATCTACCTCTTTTTACTAGCCAAAAAAGACTATCAATCCAAGTTCAGGAAACTGTACGCCAAGAACGTTTAGCGCAACGAAATTTTGGACTTGCCTGTAGTTTGTGGTTTATGGGGACCGGAGTTCAGCCAGATTTTTGGCCAGAGTTAGATAAGATAAAAGTACCAACTTTGTTAATAGTTGGCGAGTTAGATCATAAATTTCAACAGATTGCTGCGGAAATGAAAGAAAGACAACCCGCTTTTTTGATTGAAACCGTTAGTAACACAGGTCACTGCGTCCATTTAGAAAAACCACAAACGTTTGAGAAAATTGTTACATCATTTGTCACTAGCCCACCAGAAGACAGCTAACAACTGAAGGAGGACATATAATTGAAAATTCATCGAATTGACTGTTATCGTGTTCGGCTACCACTAAGGATTCCCTTTGAAACAAGTTATGGTCGTTTAGCAGAGAAAGCTTTTGATCTTGTGTTAGTGACCGATGAACTGGGGAATCAAGGAATTGGCGAACTGGTTCCGTTTGAGCAGCCAGATTACATAGAAGAGACAATTGATATAGCACGTATCATACTTCAAAAGCATTTGATTCCTTTACTGGATAATGTAGACATCCAACATCCTAAAGAAGTAGCACTGCTTTTTAACGAAGTAAAAGGAAACCACATGGCAAAATCTAGCCTTGAAACAGCAATTTGGGATTTATATGCTAAACGAAATGGAAAAAGTTTAAAAGAGTATTTTACTGATACTAGAACACAAATTCCTGTAGGTGTCAGCGTCGGTATCCAGACGGATTTGACTAAATTATTGGATCAAATCACTAAATATGTAGCACTAGGATACCAACGAATTAAATTAAAGATCCGTCCTGGTTATGATTTGAAACCAATTGATGCTATTCGGAATAAATTTCCTGACATACTATTGATGGTGGATGCTAATTCAGCCTATACCATTTCAGATAGCTCACATTTGAAACAATTAGATGCATATGATTTAGCTATGATCGAACAACCTTTTGCAGCGAATGACTTTTTAGATCATGCACAATTGCAAAAAGAACTGAAAACGGATATCTGCTTGGATGAAAATATTAGAACACTTAAAGATTGTGAATTGGCTTTTTCGTTGGGAAGTTGTCGGAGTATAAACCTGAAAATTCCTAGAGTTGGTGGACTCACAGAAGCGATGAAAATCGTTGAGTTTTGCAAAGAAAAAGAATTACTGGTCTGGCTGGGTGGAATGTTTGAATCTGGTGTAGGTAGAGCGTTGAATTTACAGTTTGCCTCTCAAAAAATATTTACTTTTCCTGGAGATATTTCGGCTTCTGATCGCTATTATTACGAAGATATTATTACTGAACCATTTGAGATTCGAAAAGGGGAAATCAACGTCCCTGATGGATTAGGAATTGGTGTTTTATTAGCTCAAGAAACGTTATTGAAATATGGAACTTACAACTCCTTATTTGTAAAATAAAAAGAATCACAAACTAATTTTTTTGCTTAGTTTGTGATTTTTTTATGCTCGATTTTTAATTTTCTTTCAAGGCTTTCTCAATTTGTAATCGTTGGACTTTCATTGTTGCTGTACGAGGAATTTCATCCCAATCCATGATAATCGGTTTGTTCAAGTGAGGTAAATCAGTTACTTGTTCCCACCAAGCATCCCAGTCCATTCCTTGCTTTGGATCAACAGCTAAGATTGGTTGAGGAGAGTTATCTTTCGCTCGAACAATGATCACTTCTTGAAGAAAATCAAGAGCATCTAATAAATGATCCTCAATCGCTAAATTACTATCAATTTTATCAATTAAATCGACTTGACGGTCTTTAAGGAATAAATGCCCATTTTCATCCATAAAGCCATAATCACCACTGTCCCACCAAGGACCAAAAACAGTTGCTTGGAAGCGGTCATCTTCTTTAAAGTAAGTTAGCGCGCGTCCTTTAGACAAGAATTGAATATGACCATCAGTCATAGCCGGTAAAACGTTACCGTCCTTATCCGCGATTCGTGCTTCAGTTAAACCTTCTAAACCAACCCCCATATCACGAGCATCAGATAGTTTAAGTGATTCTAATGTATGAGCTTTTAGGATCATTGGACCACATTCACTTTGACCATAAACTTGAAGGAAAATTGGATCATTTTTTTCTGAAGCTTTTAAGAAGCTCGCCATAGTAGCATTATTAATAGCATCGAAAGTAGAATGATAATAACGAACGTTTGCAAAAGCTTCAGGCTGGCTTTTTGCCAGAGATGTCCACTGAACGAAATTATTTGGATGCGTTTCTAGAGCGATTGGTTGATATTTTAAGAGCATTTCTGCTACGGAGTCACTATTCGATATCGATAATGGCATCATCGGGAAACCCATAGCCATCAAAGAAGAAATCCCAATATTGAAACGAGAGTGAACAGGCGAAATATGAAACCCAACCAGCTTTTTCTCGGCGATTTTTGTAAAGATTGTTTTTTGCCATTTTGTACGCCACCCCATAGAATTAGCAGAGTGACAGATTAGTTTAGGAATACCAGTTGTGCCAGAGGTATGTGTCATGTAAGCAATCATATCCTTAGGTAATTCTACTTGAGGGACCTCATTAGCGGGTGCTTGTAAAAGGTTTGCCACTGAAATTTGTTTTTCGGGTGAACTATTCTTTACTTTTGCGATTCTTGATGCCGTTTCTTCATCAAATAGGATAAACGGATTTTTCAAACGATCAACAAACACTTCAATTGTTTCAGCTGGGAAATGATAAGAAATCATCGCTGGAACAGCACCTAAATAGGAAGCGGCAACTGCCAACAGATACGTATCGAATTTTGAGCTTTTGAAAATGATGATTTTATCTTCAGCTTTTACGCCTAAACTAGCCAATTGATAAGCGCGGTTTAAGATCGCCTCATGACTTAATTGATAGGTGTAATTCGTTCCAAGTTCAGGAAAAGCTGGTAGAGGTTCATCATGAATAATGGCTGTTTCAGGGGTATTACGAGCTGCCTCAAGATAATTCGTGTACAGGTTGAGCGGTTGGTATTCTAACAATTGATTCAATGTAACAGCATCCTTTCAAACTACTTTAGATTATTTGTGTAATTTCGAACAAGGATAGTATACCATGAAAAATAAATAACCTAAATCATAAGTAAAAAAGTAAAAAAAGCTGATTTACACGTATATTAATAGTAAGACCTGAGAGAAAAATGATTGTCAAAAAAAATGATCAAAAATTGCGAAGAATACTTGATTTTATCAGCTTTTAGCTGTATAATGAAACATTGTGAGTAGTCTATATATTTTAGATAACTCTCCTTGCTCTTAGCAAACTAAGAGCCTAAAGTCCATAGGGAGGTGAAAATCAATGAGTCAAGTTACGAATTATGAAGTTATGTACATTATTCGTCCGAACATTGATGAAGAAGCAAAAACTGCTTTAGTAGAACGTTTCGACACGATCTTAAAAGATAACGGAGCTGAAGTTATCGAATCAAAAGATTGGGAAAAACGCCGCTTAGCATATGAAATGAACGGATTCCGTGAAGGCATCTATCATATCGTTAAAGTATCTTCTCCATCAACTGCAGGAGCAATCAATGAATTTGATCGTCTTGCTAAAATCAATGACGATATTATCCGTCACATGATTATCAAGGAAGAAGTTTAATCAAAATGTTTCACGTGAAACATTGGGTTGACGAAAGGAGATGTTTAAATGATTAACAACGTTGTATTAGTTGGAAGACTAACAAAAGATCCAGATTTACGATATACATCTAGTGGTTCTGCGGTTGCGACATTTACTTTAGCGGTAAACCGTAACTTTACGAATGCAAATGGAAATCGTGAAGCAGATTTTATTAACTGTGTGATTTGGCGTAAACCTGCTGAAACAATGGCAAACTATGCGCGTAAAGGTACATTATTAGGCGTAACTGGTCGTATTCAAACTAGAAATTATGAGAATCAACAAGGTCAACGTGTATACGTAACTGAAGTTGTTTGTGAGAATTTCCAGTTGTTAGAGTCTCGTTCTGCTTCAGAACAAAGACAAACAACAGATGGATCAGATTCAACACCTAGCTATAATGCTGGTGGCGGAAATAGTTTCCAACCACAGAACAATAATTTTTCAGGACAAAACAATTTTAATCAATCATCCTCTCAGTCTAACAATAACGGTATGCCTGATTTCGATAGAGAGTCTGATCCATTTGGTGGGACAGGTTCGACTATTGACATTTCAGATGATGATTTACCATTCTAAACGAATTTGATAGGAGGGAATAAGAATGGCACAACAAAGAAGAGGCGGACGTAAACGTCGTAAAGTCGATTATATCGCTGCTAACCATATTGAATATATTGATTATAAAGATATCGAATTATTAAAAAAATTCATTTCTGAACGTGGAAAAATTTTGCCACGTCGTGTAACAGGTACTGGTGCTAAGAACCAACGCAAATTAACAATTGCAATCAAACGCGCACGTATCATGGGCTTATTACCATTTGTTGGTGAAGAGCAATAATATAGAATTGTGTAAAGATCAAAGGACTAGTTTAGTTCTTTGATCTTTTTTTAGTTTAAATACAAACAACTGTGTGAGGCTTTAGAATGTTTCACGTGAAACATTTAGTGACTCGCAGAAATCACTTTTTTATGCTAAAATAACCTTATCTGCAGAACATGGAGGAGTCCTTATAATGAAAAAAAATGGAATGAAACGGATTTTGGGTTCTGTATTTGTTCTCTTTTTATTAGAAGTAATGTTGCTTTTCTTCTTATCTAATAAATACATGATTATAGCTGGCTTATTAATACTCAACCTTGTATTAATCAATCGGATTTTCTATTTAATCAAAAAAATTGAAATATCCAACACAGAAAAAATCAGAGAAGCAAGTACGATTGCAGAAAAGTCATTAGATTATGCTTTTAATGAAGTGTCCGTTGGGATCATAAATTACGATCCAGACACAAAAGAAGCAAAGTGGTTAAATCCGTTCGCGGAGGATATTTTTCATAAAGATGGGCAAACACTTATCAGTTCAGAATTAATACAAACCTATGTATCACGAGCTGAAAAAGGTAAGGATATATTTAAAGTTGGCGATCATGTATATCGTTTTAATATTGATACAAGTCAAAACACGATAACCTTTAAGGATATTACAGAAGAGAGTAATTTGTATCAAGAAAAATTGGAAATGCAGACAGCAATTGGAATCGTATCAGTGGATAATTATGACGATATTACAGATAGTATGGATGAGAAAGAAATTTCTTACTTGAATAGTTTTATCACTACAATGGTTTCTGATTGGATGGATGAGTATCAAGTGTTTTACAAAAGACTGAACGCTGAACGGTATTTCTTTATTGGACAGTTGGAAGATATAAAGAAAATGATGGACACTAAATTCCAAATTTTAGATAAGATCAGGAAAGAATCAAGTACAAGAGAAATACCAATAACTTTAAGCATGGGCATCTCATATGGTGGTGAAACATTAAGTCAAACAGGAAATACCGCCCAAACAAACTTGGATACAGCATTAGTTAGAGGTGGCGACCAAGTCGTAGTTAAAGAAGCGAAGGATAATGCTAAACCAATTTTTTATGGTGGTAGAACAGCTTCCGTCGCGAAGAGAACGCGTGTTCGTTCCAGAGCAATGAGTACAGCAATTCAAGGGATTTTGGCAGAGTCATCCGATGTTTATATCATGGGACATCGCTTTCCTGACATGGATGCGATCGGTTCGGCTTTTGGGATGGCACGACTAGCTAAATTTCATCATAAGGAAGCTTGGGTTGTACTAGATAAAAATGAAAGTATTCCTGATGTTGACCGAGTAATGGCTGAACTGGGAAAATATCCTGAGCTGGCGAAGCAAATCATTACACCAAAGGAAGCAATGAAACGAAAAACAGACAGCAGTCTATTGATTATGGTTGACTACCATAAACCATCACTTTCGATCTCGCAAGAGCTATATGAACAGTTTGATAAAGTAGTAATTATCGATCATCATCGTCGTGGGGATGAATTTCCTGCTAAGCCATTGCTGGCTTACATTGAATCATCTGCGTCATCTGCGTCAGAGTTAGTGACTGAGTTGATAGAATACCAAAGTAACGCTCAAAGAAGTTTAGACAAACTTGAAGCGACATTATTGCTAGCCGGAATCGTAGTCGATACAAAAAGTTTTAGTGTTCGGACAACGGCACGCACCTTTGATGTGGCCAGTTATTTAAGAACTTGTGGAGCAGATTCATCTTTAGTACAATATTTATTAAGCTCAGATTTAACTAGCTACTTGGAAATGAACAGTTTGATTGCTCAAAGTGAGTATGTTACACCTGATACAGTCATTGTAACGGGGAGTGAAGAGAAGGAATATGATAGTGTGACTGCAGCGAAAACGGCAGATACATTATTATCGATGGTGGGCATCAACGCAGCTTTTGTAATAACAAAACGAACGGATAAGCAAATTGGGATCAGCGCACGAAGTAATGGGTCGATCAACGTCCAACTGATTATGGAAAATTTAGGCGGAGGTGGTCATTTTACGAATGCTGCGGTACAATTAACAAATGTAACAGTGGCTGAGGTAAAAGAGCAGCTGCTGAAAGTGATCCAACAAAATATAGATGTAATGTATGATCCAGCTCCATAAACTTCTATGCTTTAAAAATAAGGAGGAATACTAGTATGAAAGTTATTTTTTTACAAGACGTTAAAGGTAAAGGGAAAAAAGGAGAAGTCAAAGAAGTACCAACAGGTTACGCTCAAAACTTTCTCATCAAAAATGGTTACGCTCAAGAAGCCAATAAAGGGAGTATCAGTGCTTTAGCTGGGCAAAAGAAAGCACAAGATAAACACGAAGCTGAAGTTTTAGCAGAAGCGAAAAAAATGCAAGAATTTCTAGAAAAAGAAGAAACTGTTGTAGAGCTTAAAGCGAAGGCTGGAGAGGATGGGCGTCTCTTTGGGTCTATTCCTTCAAAACAAATCGCAGAAGCCTTAAACAAGCAATATAAGGTCAAATTAGACAAACGTAAGCTAGAACTATCACAACCGATTCGTTCACTAGGCTTTACAAAAGTTCCAGTTAAATTACATCATGAAGTAACGGCAACGATCAAAGTTCATGTTGTAGAAGAATAATAAGTAAAAAACAGAGGTTAGCCTCTGTTTTTTACTTATTCCCAATCAAAAATGAAACGATAATGTCATTGTACATTTCGCTTGTTTCTTGTTAAAATAGAAAGACTGAAAAGCGTAATTTTAGCTATAGGAGAGAAAAAAATGAATGAAGTATGGCAAGATCGAGTACCGCCCCAAAGTATGGAAGCAGAGCAGGCCGTTTTAGGGTCGGTTTTTTTAGATGCTGAGGTTATTATCGATGCTTTAGAATACATAGAACCAAAAGATTTTTATCGCCGTAATCATCAATTGATTTTTCAAACTATGCTGACCTTGAATGATCGAAATGAAGCGATTGATGTCATTACGATCAAAGATCGTTTGGAACAGGAAAATTTATTAGAAGATGTTGGTGGTTTAAGCTATTTATCAGATTTAGCGTTGGCTGTACCAACGGCTGCTAATATTGTATACTATGCAAAAATCGTCGAACAAAAATCATTGCTTCGCAATTTGATTCAAACGGCTACAGAGATTGTTACGAAAGGGTTTGAACAGGGGGAAGATGTTGAGACTATTCTAGATGATGCAGAACGTAGCATCTTAGAAGTTTCAGAAAAAAGAAATAGAAGCGGCTTTTTGTCGATTGCAGATGTCTTGAACACCTCAATCGCCAATATTGACCAACTGTATCAAAACGATGAAGACATTACTGGATTACCAACAGGTTATCCAGCCTTAGATAAAATGACAGCTGGACTACAAGCAGAAGAATTAATCATTTTAGCTGCTCGTCCAGCCGTGGGGAAAACGGCCTTTGCCTTGAATATCGCGCAAAATATCGGGACTAAAACAGACCGCTCTGTTGCTATTTTCAGTTTGGAAATGGGGGCGGAATCGTTAGTTAACCGGATGCTTTGTGCGGAAGGTTCGATTGAAGCGGGACACTTACGAACTGGTCAGTTATCAGAAGAAGAGTGGCAAAACCTGATTATTGCAATGGGAAGCTTATCCAGAGCACAAATCTATATCGATGACACACCAGGTATTAAAATTACCGAAATTCGCGCGAAATGTCGTAAACTAGCACAAGAACGTGGCAATCTTGGCTTGATTTTGATCGATTACCTGCAACTGATTGAAGGAACGGGTCGTGAAAGCCGCCAACAAGAAGTATCTGAAATTTCTCGTCAATTGAAGAAGCTAGCAAAGGAATTAAAAGTTCCTGTTATCGCCTTATCTCAATTATCTCGTGGTGTAGAACAACGTCAGGATAAACGTCCTGTGTTAAGTGATATTCGTGAGTCTGGATCGATCGAGCAAGATGCGGATATCGTAGCTTTTCTTTATCGCGATGATTACTATGATCGTGGGGAAGAAGGCGAGGATGGTGCTCGCGAAGAGCCAGAAATCGACAATGTGATCGAAGTGATTATCGAGAAAAACCGGAGTGGTGCTCGAGGAACTGTCGAACTGTTATTTATTAAAGAATTTAATAAGTTTGCTTCACTATCACCGAGAGAAGAATTCTAAGTAATAGATAGAAGATAGCCCAAGTAAGTAGTTACTGAAAACTTACTTGGGCTATCTTTTTAATTGAAATCCGCTTTTAAAAGAGAATATTTATTTAAATCTCTAAATTCGTTATACATAATAACTTCTGCCTTATCCGTTCCAACAAAAGAGAAACCATTTTTAAGTGCAACGGCATTACTTGCTTTATTTTCAGTATCCGCTCGAATACTTAATTTATTTAACCCCATATCTTCAAACCCAATTGCACAAACCTTTTTAACTACTTTTGTCATAAAACCTTTGTTGGTTTGAGATGAATGAAGCCAGTAACCAAGTTCAGCCTTTTTATTGTTAGTATCAATAAAATGTAAATCAATACAGCCAATTATTTTCTGATCAAAAGCAATAATAAATAAGCGATCTGTTCCCTTGATATAGCCTTCTAATTTCATCTTGATATAGTGCTCCTGTGGTTCAAAAGAGGTTGAAGAATCCACAAAATCAAGGAATCTCCTCAAATGATCCCGATCTGAATCAACAACTTCAAAAAGTTCCTGAGCCATCTCGAGAGTTGGCTGGACTAAAGATAGAGATTCGTCAATCTCCAAACAAAAAGAATGTTTCATATCCCGAATGTACCTCCTACTTAAGTTTATAATATATTGTTTATGATTATAACAAAATGAAATTTCTTTACAAGGGAATAACCAAATTTTCGTTTTTTTATCTGATGTAAAACCATTTTTAAATTAATGTTCGTGTTTTGCTTTGTTTTTTAATTTTCTAAAAAACAATATTCGATTTTTCCTTGAAAGCGTTCTGTTTTATTGGTACAATAAATCAGGACAAAATAATTTAGAACGAGGTGTTCGAATGTCATCAGTTGTAGTAGTCGGAACGCAGTGGGGCGATGAAGGAAAAGGAAAGATCACAGATTTCTTAAGTGAGAATGCTGAGGTCATCGCACGTTATCAAGGCGGAGATAATGCAGGTCATACCATTAAATTTGATGGTGTAACTTATAAACTACACTTGATTCCTTCAGGTATCTTTTACAAAGATAAAATCAGTGTGATCGGAAATGGTGTTGTAGTCAATCCGAAATCACTAGTAAAAGAGCTAGCGTATTTAAAAGATAACAATGTGACCACAGATAATTTACGTATCTCTGACCGTGCTCATGTGATTTTACCGTATCATATCCAATTGGATCAATTGCAAGAAGATGCTAAAGGTGAAAATAAAATTGGTACAACAATCAAAGGGATCGGTCCAGCATACATGGATAAAGCAGCTCGCGTAGGGATTCGTGTGGCAGATTTATTAGATAAAGAAATCTTTGAAGAACGTCTAAAAATCAATTTAGAAGAAAAAAATCGTCAATTCGTAAAAATGTTCGACAGTGAACCAATTGCTTTTGAAGATATTTTCGAAGAATATTATGAGTACGGTCAACAAATCAAACAATACGTAACAGACACTTCTGTTATTTTAAATGATGCATTAGATGCAGGTAAACGCGTATTATTTGAAGGCGCACAAGGTGTTATGTTGGATATCGACCAAGGAACCTATCCTTTCGTTACATCATCAAATCCAGTTGCTGGAGGCGTTACGATCGGAAGCGGTGTTGGTCCTTCTAAGATCAATAAAGTCGTTGGCGTTTGTAAAGCTTACACATCACGTGTTGGCGATGGCCCATTCCCTACAGAATTGTTTGACGAAACAGGAGAAACAATTCGCAGAGTTGGGAAAGAATATGGTACAACAACAGGTCGTCCACGTCGTGTGGGCTGGTTTGATACTGTTGTGATGCGTCACTCTAAACGCGTATCAGGTATTACGAATTTATCATTGAATTCGATTGATGTTTTAAGTGGTTTAGACACGGTCAAAATCTGTACAGCCTATGAATTAGATGGTGAGTTGATTTATCATTATCCAGCTAGCTTGAAAGAATTGAGCCGCTGTAAACCAGTCTATGAAGAGCTGCCAGGCTGGTCAGAAGACATTACAGGATGCAAAACATTAGCTGATCTTCCAGCAAATGCAAGAAACTATGTGCACCGTATTTCTGAATTAGTTGGCGTGCGTATTTCAACATTCTCAGTAGGTCCAGACCGTAATCAAACAAATGTATTAGAAAGCGTTTGGGCACAAATTTAATTATTAAAGCAGGTGAGAGACAAAGTAAAAATTGTCTCTCACTTTTTTTCATTTTTCTCCAAATAATAGCTTTTTTTGATTATTTATGCCTTTAATAAAGCATGAGTATCCATCAATTGTGTGTTAAAATAGAAAACAGCTAGGGAGGATTTAAAAATGACATTTAAATTAATGACAGATTCATGTTGTGATTTACCATATACATATTTAGAAGCCAATGATGTTGATTTTATTAGTATGACCATTCAATTAAATGGAAAAGAACTGGTCGATGATTTAGGGAAAACGTTTGACTATGATTGGTTTTTACAAGAAATAAAAACAGGCGGCATGCCGACTACTTCTCAGGTAAATGTGGGACGCTATATTGAATTTTTTAGACCTTTTGTAGAAAAGAAGACACCGATCTTGTATTTAGCTTTTTCTTCTGGATTAAGTGGTTCGTATCAAAGTGCGATGCAAGCTGTCGATATATTGAAAGAAGAGTACAATGACGCTGAAATTTACGTCATAGACACGAAAGCAGCTAGTTTAGGTGAAGGTTTGCTAGTCAGCGAAGCTATCCAATTAAAGGCAGATGGTCATTCTTTAGAGGATATCCTACTATGGTTATCGGAAAATAAAATGACCGTGCATTCGTGGGTCACAGTGGATGATTTAAAGCATCTGGAACGTGGCGGCCGAATCTCTAAAGCGGCAGCAGCAATCGGTGGGCTGATGAACGTTAAACCAATCATTGTAGTGGATGAACAGGGAAAACTACAAAATATCAGCAAAGTCCGCGGACGAGGTAAAGCGCTGAAAAAAATAGCAGATGAAACCGTTCAAGGAATGGTTGAACCATTGAAGCAAACCGTATTTATTGCCTATGCTGGTGATTTAGAAAGTGCAGAAAAAATCAAAGCCATGATCGAAGAAAAAGTTCAAGTCAAAGAAATTCGTTTACATCCACTTGGACCAACAATCACTAGTCATACAGGAAATGGCTGTATTGCAGTATTTTCAAGAGGAAAAAAAAGATAACGAAAGCAGTACTTGATACACATCTTTTACATTTTTTTGTAAGAGGTGTATTTTTTTAGGTTAATAATGACCTTTAGTAAGTATTATATTACGGAAAAGCTCTTAGAATGTGATATACTATTATCTATTCTATGGACTAATTCTTGGGAGGCGTTTTTATTGAATTTTTACGGTATAGACTATTTGGAGACACAATCGAATTTAAATGATTATATCAAATATTTTTTCATTTTTGGTGTCTTAATTGTTTTGATTATTGCATTTAGTTTGTATATGCGCCATCGTATTCAAACCAAATATCGTGATTTGAGTATTATCACTTTTTTGCTCTTACTATTTTTACTTGGTGTTCAGTATTCGGATTATACGCTGAATCAGAGCAAAAATTCACAATCCTCTCAAATGGTTAATTTTGTGAAACAAATATCAAAAGAAAAAGGTGTCGATAAAGAGGATATTTTTGTGAATTCAACGCAATTAGTTGATGGAACGCTTATAAAAATCGAAAACAGCTATTATAAAACGACATTAAGTTCTGATCAAAACTCTTATATTTTAGAAGAAGCTCATTTGATGAATCCAGAAATTTCAATTACGAAATAATGGAGTAGAAAGGAAGATAGTATGCAACTTTATAGCCCAATTATTATCAAACTTGGTTTGGGGATCATTTGTTTAATCATTCAAATCAACTTAATGGGAAAAGGTAACTTAGCACCTTCTTCAGCAATGGATCAAGTTCAAAATTATGTACTTGGTGGAATTATCGGTGGCGTGATTTATAATGAATCAATTGGTGTTTTACAGTTTGTTTTAGTTTTGATTATTTGGACCTTACTGGTCTTGACTGTTAAGTTTGCAAAAGAGCATAATCGCTATGTGAAATACATTGTGGATGGCAAACCTATTACATTGATCAGAGATGGGAAAGTCGATGTGAGCGAGTGTTTAAGATGTGGTATCTCAGCGAATGAATTGATGTTTAAATTAAGAGCAAATGCTATTTATGAAGTTGAGAATGTGAAAAGAGCTGTTTTAGAACAAAATGGTCAACTAACAATCATAGAATTCGGTGATGAAAATATAAGATATCCAATCATTGTAGATGGTCAAGCAAATTATGATGTATTGGAACTGATTGACAAAGATATTGAGTGGTTAACAGAACAAGTCCAAAATGAAGAGTACAAAGGAATCAATGAAATTTATCTAGGTGAGTATCTTTCAGGAAAATTAAAACTATATGGGTATCAAAAAAATATGTAGAGGGTAAAAAGTATTTAAATTGATAAATTAAATAAGGAGAAACAAAAAATAAATCATTTTTTGTTTCTCCTTATTTTATAGACAGTATTAGTTATTAATACTCTCCAGAAAACAGTTCGTCCAATTGTTTTTGAACGTCTTTATTTTCCAAGAATTCGTCATACGTTGTATCCGCACGATCGACAACACCTTTGTCAGAAACAGCGATGATGCGATTTGCTAATGTTTGAATAAATTGGTGGTCATGTGATGCGAATAAAATTGCACCAGTAAATGCCATTAGTCCATCATTCAAAGCTGTAATTGATTCCAGATCCAAGTGATTGGTAGGATCATCTAAAACAAGAACGTTTGATTTAGACAGCATCAATTTAGATAACATCACGCGAACTTTTTCGCCCCCAGAAAGCACGTTAACTGATTTCAGTACGTCTTCACCAGAGAATAACATTCTTCCTAAGAACCCACGTAAGAACGTATTGTCGTCTTCTTCTTTACTTGCAAATTGACGTAACCAATCTAAAATCGTTAGATCAGTATCAAAGTCTTTGCTGTTATCTTTTGGTAAGTATGCTTGCGTTGTTGTAACACCCCAGCGAACACTACCTGTATCAGGCGTGATTTCACCCATGATTACTTTGAATAAAGTTGTTGTAACGATATCATTATCTGCAATGAATGCCACTTTATCAACGTTATTTAAAGAGAAAGAAATATTGTCTAAAATTTTCTTGCCATCGATCGTTACAGAGACATTTTCCACGTGGAGTAAATCATTTCCGATTTCTCTATCTGGTGTAAAGCCAACGAATGGGTAACGGCGTGATGATGGTTGAATATCATCTAAGGTAATTTTATCTAACATCTTTTTACGAGAAGTTGCTTGTTTTGATTTCGATGCATTTGCACTGAAACGAGCGATAAAGTCTTGTAGTTCTTTGATTTGTTCTTCTTTTTTAGCGTTAGCATTTGATTGTAATTTCGCTGCTAATTGGCTTGACTCTAACCAAAAGTCGTAGTTCCCAACATATAATTTGATTTTTCCGAAATCAAGATCGGCCATATGCGTACATACTTTATTTAAAAAGTGACGGTCATGGGAAACGACGATAACGGTATTTTCAAAGTTGATCAAAAATTCTTCTAACCAGTTGATTGAACGAGTGTCCAAACCATTGGTCGGCTCATCTAGTAGTAAAACATCAGGTTTACCAAATAGAGATTGAGCAAGTAATACTTTGACTTTTTGACCCGCTGTCAATTCACTCATTTTTTGGTCATGCAAGCTTTCAGGAATGTTCAACCCTTGTAGTAAAACAGCCGCTTCGGGTTCAGCTTCCCAACCATTCAACTCGGCAAATTCACCTTCAAGCTCAGCTGCTTTGATCCCATCTTCATCAGTGAAATCTTCTTTCATGTAGACAGCATCTTTTTCTTTCATTACTTCATACAACCGTTTGTGACCCATAATAACTGTTTCTAGGACAGTATTGTCTTCAAAATCAAAATGATTTTGTTTCAAGATAGCTAAACGCTCATCAGGACCTAAAGCAACATTCCCAGTCGTTGGTTGGATATCGCCAGATAAAATCTTTAAGAATGTTGATTTACCGGCGCCATTCGCACCAATTAAACCATAACAGTTACCAGGTGTGAATTTAATATTTACATCATCAAAAAGTTTGCGGTCAGAAAATAGCAAACTTACATCATTTACAGTAATCAATTGTTTTCCTCACTTCATATAGAATAATAGTTAAACCTCTCTGCATTATAGCGAGGAAACCCACATTTTTCAAGGAAATCTATTGATATTTATAAATAGAAGAAGGAAAACAAACTATTTTTCTGTTGTGTTCTCAAATTTTTCTACATAAATTTTATTAGCAGATAAAAATCCCTTTTCACATTTCAAGCGAGGATAGCCCCAATCAGAAAATTCAATATCTAGAACTTCAACTACAGTGCCTTTAGTGATTGGCTCTAATCGAGTAGAAAAATCAGTTGAAGTATAGTAAAAATCATCAGTGATTATTTTGACAAAACCTGGATTAGAAGTGAAATAGTTACTCATATTTTGTTGTTGCACATAAATTTTGTTGGCAGACAGGTAACCTTTTTCACATTTTAGACGAGGATAACCCCAATCAGAAAATTCAATACCTAAAACTTTGACCATCATACCTTTTGCGATTGGTTCTTTTTGAACAGAAAAGTCAGTTGAAGTGTAGTAAAAATCACTGGTAATCATCTTGATAAAACCTGGATTAGAAGTGAAATAGTTACTCATATCTTGTTGCTGCGCATAA